>Ga0209291_1003681_pt1 | contig 11157 bp, 11 predicted proteins | sample GOMGulsemesocosm_FD_184633 | JGI IMG/M metagenome (GOLD analysis project Ga0209291, IMG submission 184633) | Methane-oxidizing microbial communities from mesocosms in the Gulf of Mexico - GOM9B Gulf of Mexico (SPAdes) (version 2) | ecosystem: Environmental > Aquatic > Marine > Cold seeps... | reverse complement strand
GAAACTAAGTTGCCAAACGCTGGAGTACGTAGCTATATGGCAATAGATGCTACAGGCGGTACTAAAAAAGACAATGGCTATGGAGAAAAATTAGTAATTGTAGGTACTACTTACGATGATAAAACGGGTAAGCATAATGATATTATTTTAAATCCTACAGATCCTACTAATAGAGATAGTGGTATTTATGATTTTACGCATCCTTGTCCAACAACTTGTGATCCAAAAAGTCTATTAATAAGCCAATAGTGATGACTTTACAAGATTTTTTTTCATATTCAAGTAATGTATTATTGTTACTGAATGTAATCTTGTACTTCAAAGGCTTTCTAAAAAATAAGAAAGCCTTGATTTTCTTTTGGGCTTACTTATTGATAATGTTAATAATAGAAATTATCTCAATAAGGCTTTATTTAAAAAGGGAACCTAACTTATTTTTATCACATTATTATTTTATAGCTCAGTTTATTTGTTTGAGTTTTTTTTACTTGAATTTATTTTTAAAAAAAAGGAATAGTATAAAGTATATAACAATTTTTATAGCATTTTCTTTATTACTTCGATATATCATATGGCCAAGTTTGTTTGATAAATTTAATTTATTCGAAATAGTTTTAACTTCTTTGATATTGATAATATATAGTTTGTTTTATTTATTCATTAATTTAAAAAAAGATATAGAATATAGTTATATAAATATTGGGGTTCTTGTTTATATATTAAGTAGCATGCTTATTTTTTGCTCTGGAAATTTAATGTCTGAATTGAGTTACGATGTTAATAGATATTTGTGGACTGTTAATTCTATGTTATCAGTAATATTTCAACTTTTAATTTTTTACGAGTGGTATAAAAATTTGCGTTTTAGTAAAGAAGTTTTAAAAATAGAGTAAATATGGAAAAACTTTTTTCAGAAGAGAATAAAATAATACCTATAGTATTGTCAGCTATATTCTTGTTGCTATTTATGGCAGTAGTGTTGGTGTTGTTTTTTCGTTTCGCTCGTAAAAAGATAGTAGAAAAAGAATTGGAAAAATCGGCTATTAAGTTAGATAGTCAGAAAAAAATATTACAAGCTACTATTGAGACTCAGGAGCGGGAACGTAAGCGTATAGCTCAGAATTTACATGATGCTATTAGTGCAAAACTAAATGTAGTAAGCTTGCATGTGAACATGTTGTTGGACGGAAGTTTAACAGTTAATGAGCAGCAAGATGCTTTAGGGAATGTTTTAGGAGTGACTACTACGGTATTAGAAAGTTCTAGGCGAATAGCGCATGATCTACTGCCACCTATTTTAGATAATTTTGGTTTGGTAGAAGCCTTAAAAGAGTTGTTGGCTGAGTTTGGAGCTACTAAAAAAGTAGTTACACAGCACGATATCAACTACTTAACCACCTTAACTAAAGTTGAGGAATTGCATTTGTTTAGGATTGTACAGGAGTTACTTAATAATTCAATTCGTCATGGGAAAGCAACTATAATGCGTTTGCAGTTGAAAGATACAGATGGGCTAATGGAATTGAAGTACAAAGACAATGGAAAAGGTTTTTTGGTAAAGCAAGCGTTAAAAGAAAGTGGTTTAGGGTTAAAAAATATAAAAAGCAGGGTGGCTATTTTAAACGGAAATGTACATGTACAAAGTAAGTTAAACCAAGGAGCCATATTTACAATTAATATAAAACACAACAGTTATGAATGATATAGTAAAAATTGCTATTGCAGATGATGAAATATTGTTTCGACAAGGGATCTCTTTTATCTTGAATAAAGAAGTGAATTTTGATATTGTAATGCAAGCCAAAGATGGAGTAGATTTGTTAGCTCAACTGGAAGAGAGTGAGCAGCTACCAGAAATTATTTTAATGGATTTGAAAATGCCAAACTTAAATGGGGTAGAAACCACTAAAATTATTAAAAAGGAATACCCTAACATTAAAATTATTGCCATTACCAGTTATTACAGTAAACCATTTATTAGTAATATGATTAGCACTGGAGCCGTAGCTTATTTGGCAAAAAACACACCTCCAAAGGAGGTAATAACAACTGTAAATGCAGTTGCTGCTAAAGGCTTTTGTTATAATGACAATATTATGCAGGTAATACAAGAAAATATGTTGAATTCTGATGCAAAAACTACCCGTAGCTATTTTGATTTGGACTATTTAACGAAGCGTGAAGCTGAGGTGTTAAAATTAATATGTGCCCAATGCACCACTAATGAAATTGCCGAACAATTATTTATCAGTCCCCGAACAGTAGAAGGACATCGAAATAACTTACTATTAAAAACAGGGGCTAAAAATGTAGCTGGATTGGTGGTGTTTGCCTTTCAGCATAAAATAGTTGCTTTAGAAGAGAGTTTTTAACATTTAGAAGCGCTAATGGCCTGAAAAAACGAGTGTATTCGTCATATTGAGTTTGTCGAAATATGTTGGCACACTACTGATTATTAATATTTTGATAGGCTTAGTTTGATGCTTTTCTATTGTTCTTATTTTTTTAACGCTATACTATTTTAGAGGCTATACTGATTAAAAAGGATACTCCGTTGTCGATATTGGTAACGGCAGTTGCTTTTTGAGTATTTGAGCTGGCGGCATTATTGACCTCCTGTATTACTTTTAGAGCATTAGCATTGCTAATAGTACTTTCCTGAATAAAAGTACTAATTTCAGTAGAATTCATACTTGTTAAACTTGCTATTTGATTTGCAAATTGTGCATCCGTTTGTTGTGCAGCATTTTCCGCGAGTTTGTTCCAGTCTATTGTTGACATAATTTTATTTTTTAATACCCCGAGGATTGCCTCGAGCGAAAAGGTTATTTGTTAATTCATACCTCGTGTGCTTGCATCGAGGATATTGATTTTCTTCAGAAATAAGAATACCATTAGATCTAAAGAAAATATGCATTGGTTATTTACCAACTTGTAATTCCCATTTGGTTTGCAGCTGCATGAATAGCATTATAATGCGCTTGTGTCATGCCTGATTTTAAATTTGCCTGTCCTGCATCCGTAGCACGAAATTCATCACGTGCTTCTTGTAATAAACTTATTCCATGTCCATCTGGAGACCCTGATCCTCCTGTATGTTTTATGTGTGAAGCATTGGCGGTTTTACTTCCTGCATTTATAAGAATTGTTCTTGCTGCGTTGTAATTGTGATCTGAAATTGCCATGTAAAATGTTTTAGTTAATTTGTTTTAATCTGTGGTAAAAATAGGTAGGCCTCCCACTTCGTTTAAACGAAGTTTTACTTGTTATAAATTCAGGTGTAAATACTGGATATCATCAATCCCTACTCAGCATTTTAGCAATATCCGAAACTAAAACTCCAATAAGTTGTGGGTTTCCTTTTTTACTTACAGTAGTAATTTCCATATTACCAGAGGTATTCGTTGCTGCTAAGTTTTTTTGAATAACACCATTATTTGGTATATAAAAAGGCCAATTTCCTTCGGTAATTACCTCGTTTAGAATATCGGTTTCTATTTTTGAAAAATTAGCTTCAGAAGTGATTTTTAAGTTGATGCCGTCGGCGATAACTAATGCATAAGTATCTCTTTGAATATTGCCAGTTGCACCAAAAGTAGTATCCCATGATGGTACTCCATTTTTCCAAACGGTATTGTCTTTAGTATCATAAGCTCTGGCGAATGCTTGATTATTATACCAAGGCAGAAATTTTTGTAAAGAACTCAAGCTTGTTTTTTCTGCTAACGGTAGCCCTTCAACAGTAGTTATAGCATCAAAAGTTGCTTCTACATGAATAGTATTACTTGTAAGACGTTGTGATAGGGAGCTTTGACGCGATTTTAAAGAAGTGCCTATTGAAAAAAAGTCAATATTTTGAGTATCTATTTTTGTAGTCCAAGCTGCTTTTTTCCTCATAGAAATATCCGTACTTGTACTTGAAAACGAAGCCCCTTTAGATTGTTGCAATAACTGGTTTACCTCTTCAATACTGATATTATATGCCAAACCTATTTTACTATTTACAGCAGAAGCATACATGGTGTTTGCAATGGTTACATAATCGTTAAAAAAAGAATCAACCAATGTATTAGCGCATTTTACCTGTGACGGTGCATTTTCTGTTGCCCAGGTTTCAAAAAAATCAGTCATTATTTTTTTATCAGTATAAAAGCCATTTGGTATGATAGCTGTTTTGAGATAACTATTCCAAATACTATAATAATCACCCATACAATATTGAAAAGAAGTATCTGTAATTGACTTTAATTGTGCAATAACTGATTGGTATCCCTGTGTAAATAAATTACTCTGACTAGGGTCGTAATAATTATTAAGGGACTCAGGAGGAATAGCATCTAAAATAGTCCAAAGCCAGTCTGACATTGTTCCAATAGAAGTACTGCCTTGGTATAGTTGAAAATCGTCAGAAGTTAAGTTTAGCCCCGCAACAAGAGTGTTGTACCATTGTAATGTAAGTTCATCCATAGATAATTAAAACTTAGTTTATAAAAAAAATAAATTCCAAGAATGTACGGTTTAGTACACTCTTGGAATAATTTAAAGAAGCAAAGGTTTATCCTAAAACCTCACTTATGTCACTTACCAAAACTCCCAATAATTGAGGGTTTCCAGCTGGACTAGAAATTTTAACTGTCATAGCTCCGCTATCAGAAAAAGTAACTGTAGTTGAAGATCCTCCAGATCCAGATGCTCTAAAGAATGGCCAAAAACCTACACTCGCTTGCGCTTTAATAGTTTGTTGTTCACTTGTTGAATAACTTGTGCTTGAAGTTATAGTAATATCAATACCATCAACAACCACAATAGCATTTGCAGCACGTTGCATATTTCCGTTTGATCCGAAGGTAGTATCCCATGACGGTGATCCGTTTTTCCAAACAGTATTGTCTCTAGTAGCATAAGCTCTAGATAAAGCAGCACTGTTGTACCAAGGTGTATATTGACTTAAAATAGGATCCGTAGAAACTTTTGCTAATGGTCCTCCAGGTAAAGTAGTCACATGTTTGAAACTTGCACTAACATTAAGTCCTGCAGATGTAGCTTTTGAAGATAACTTATCATAACTAGCTCCTCCACCGAATGAAAAGATATCGTAAATTACTGAAGTACCACCACTAGCCCAGGTATGAGAAACATCACTAGAAGCAGTTTTACTATCCATAACAAAACTTTTTGCTGGAGCTGATTGTAATGCATCCGTTAAAGCAGCAATTGTGGTATTGTAAGCAAATGCTTTACCAGAATTTTGTGCATTAGCAAACATCGTATTTGCAATAGTAACGACATCATTATAAAATGATTGAATAAGTGATGAACTACAGTTCATTTGAGATGGAGCATTTATCATTGCCCATTTTTTAAAACCAGCGCTCATGTCATCTGGGCTAGTGAAAATAGAATCCGGACATTTGTCAGACTGTAAATAAGTTAACCATCCTGCATAGTAATCTCCCATACACATTTGAAAGCTATTATCGGTATTTGGCTTTAACTGTGCGATTACAGCTTGATAGTCTTGTGAAAAATTATTAGTCTGACTAGGGTTGTAATAATTGTTAATTGACTTAGGAGGAATAGCATCTAAAATATTCCAAATCCAATCAGATGTTGCTCCGGTAGATTCTGTTCCTTGAAATAATTGAAAATTATTTGGGCTTAATGATAATCCTGTTACAATAGCATTATACCATTGCTCAGTTAAGGTTTCCATTGCGTTTTGTACTTCAGATTTTCTTTCTACTTGTACTGCGTTTTGAACTTCAGACATTGTGTTGTTTTATAATTGGTTATCCTACTCTATTAAGGCTTTTCGGAGGCGCCGTATGAATCAAAAATAATATTGTAGCTACAGATCGTAAATTAATTTTTGATGGTTTATCAAAAGTAGAAGCTTTGTGCTTTTTAATTAATAGTAATTGTTCGTGTTGTGTAAAACAGGTAGAAATACTTGGTGTTTAAATTGTATGTAAACAAAATGGTTTTAGCATGTAGTGTGTATCAACGATAATAAAAAGTTAGTCAGTAATCGGTTTGTTAATCGTACTAATTAATACTTCAACGTTGTAATTGGAGTGTAAATACATGGAATTAACTTCAATATTTTGATAGCACTACACAGATTTCTTCAAATACCCGAAATAGTTTACAGTTTATTTTATGAAGGAAGCTTCCTTATAATAAATAAGGATTTTGGAACACTTTTTTTACTCAAACTACGTGTTCTGATATAAGGTTGTAGAATGTTTTCTAAAACGGTTAAATTAAAATTTAAACACTCCTTATTTTAGCGTTAACAAGTACCGATATTTAGCTTCATATACATTTATGGAGTGAATTATTTTGAATAATAGAACCCTTTTGATTGTGACAAAGGATAGTCTATCTGTTTTAGTAGTAAAATATGGTGTGTTTTTAAGTTGTAAGAAATTTCCTCAATAGAATAACATGTGTATTGTTTGAAGTTTTTTTCTGGTTTTTCAAAAGACAGGCACCAAGCAAAGTGCTCTACTTATGAGTGTGTTAATTACCTTTTATAATAGAACTGATTTCTAATAATTTTGAAAAACTATTTCCTGACTTGATTAGTAAGCTGTCTAATTCAGTTTCTGTTTTACTTATATTAACATTTCCATTAGTTAAACTTTGTACGCTAGTAAGAATTGATTTTTCCGCAGTTTTTAGTTTTACTGCTGAGTCAATTACATTTTGAAGAGATGTTCCTGCAGAACTAAAATTAGTGTAGTTTGCATTTAATTTAGTAATTAGTTGCTCTTGTTCAGTATTCAAGATGGATTGTATAGAATCCTTTTTCTTATTGATAATAGGAACTATACTTTTTAAAATATTCGGAAGTTCTTTTTTGTAATCAAGACTATCAGGTAAGTTTTTTGAAAAATTATCTAATAATGCAGGAATATATGTATTTGTAATAAAGTTATTAATTTCTTCTTTTCTATTAGCGTATAGCTGATTTATTAATGTAATATTAAGCGTATGCATTCCTGAAGACTCTTTTAGGATTTCTTTAGTAAGAGTAGTGGTAGATGCTGGTATGGATGCACAAGAACTTAATAAAGTAGCGGCTATGGCCATACTATAGGTTTGTATACGTATCATGATTATTGTTATTAAGAATGTAGTTTATGATGTAGTTGAAAAAAGCTGCTTTATTTTGGCAATTAAACTTTGTAAAACACTAAAAATAGCATCAGACGAAAATCCTCCAATTAGAGCAAGAATACTTTTATTAAATAGGTTGATACCATTATTAGAAGTGTATAATGAAATGATTTCTGAAAGAATAATACCAGCAATTATGCCTAAAAATATCAAAGCAGTGTAATAGATGGCATCTTCTGGAACTAATGTCCCTTTTTGAATGGCTGTACTGATACTTTTTAATAAATAAAAGGCGACCCCTAAACCAGAAATGGAACAAAGGAATGTTAGGTTTAATAATAGTGAAATGCCATTATTATCCATTATTCCTTTATCTAACGAGTTATTATTTACTTCAGGTGATAATGCTGTTACAATAAAAGTTATGAGGAAAAATAGCGATAAGAGTATCAAGTTGCGGACTAATGGAATTTTATTATAAGAAGTTTCTTGAACACCATCTTTATTAATAATATTTAAATAAATAATTGACTTCGGAGTAGCCGGTTGAACATTTTTAGCAAGTAAGCCATGTACGTTTAATAAGTCATCTATTTTGGTGCTTTCCAGTAACCCGTTTATCTCATTATTTATTGTTAGCCCATTATTAAGGGCAAAAGAAAGCATAGCATTTATTTCACCTTTTAGCTCACTAGTAACTCCAGAACTAATTAAAGAATTAGATTTTATAACTTGTTCATTTGTGACGGTAGTTACAGCTGTATCCATAATAAGTAGTTTGTTAACATTATATAGTCACAAAACTACTTACAAAGGATAGGGCTCATTAGAGGGTTTCTGTTTTGTTTTAAGAACAGGTATTTATACCTGATTTATTACTGCTAATACGTTTAATGTATGGGAGCAGGCAGAATTGAAAATGATTATCTTTTTATAGAAAAATGTGCAATAAACTCTCGTTGAACTCCTTTAGGCTTTTTTTCAGAATACAACACTTTAAACCAGTAATCATTTGCGGGTAATGGGTTACCATTATATAGTCCATCCCAGCCTTTGCTGTTTTGGTCAAATTGTATAAGCTCTTTTCCATAACGATCAAATATGGTAATATTAGCAAATACCAATTCTTCTATATGACTAATATTCCAACAATCATTAATGCCGTCTCCATTTGGTGTAAAGAATTTAGGGTAATCAATAATTACCAGCTCTACTATTTCCTTAAAACAAAAATTACTATCAGTAATTGTGATGATGTGTAATCCGGAATTTACGTTGTCAAAAAATCCGCTGGTTTGAAATTCTCCATCATTTAAGCTGAATAAGTATTGATCAACTCCAGTTGCAGTTGCTAAAATTTGGTGTACATCTGCGAAAGTTTCTGAGACAACATTCGCATCAAAATTTGTTGGGCCTGTTGAAACCGTAATGTCAATTTCTTTAATTACAACGCAGTTTAAACTGATGTCTTCAATTCGACCAAAAATGATTTCAGGATTATCAATATTAATAAAAGAGGTTATAGGATTGATTGGAAAAGTATTATCTATAGCGTCTTGTTGAGATAGATGATATGTGATGCTATATGGATTAATACTGTTTAATTCAGTTATTAACTTGCTGTCAAATATGGATAAATCAATAGTTGTGTTTCCGTCTTTAACGTCATCTTTATCGCAAACAATATGATTTATTGGAGGCTCAGAAAAAACAGTATCGGTATATTCTACAGTGGTTGTGTCGCTAGAAAGTATTGTGCTTCCATCACATAGGGTGTAGAGTACCTCTGCTCGGTAGCTGTGAGCTGTTGTAGGGCAAACGGTAATTTCATTTTGATTTGTAGCTATTATTACTCCACTTATGTCATCATACCAAGTTATTTGTGTATTTGATGGACCCGAAGGAGTAATCCTCCAAGCTTCATTTTGAGTAGTCCAGCTACTCGTATTTCGCCCAGAAGGGGATAAACCTTGGGTTCCTGTTGCGTTTTGAATACCTAAAACACTATTTCCGTTATTCCAATTCGGACACGTTTCCTTGTTTTCAATATATACTTCTATAATATTAGTGGATTCATATAATACCATTTGAAAAGTAGAATTAATAGATTCACAATCAAATAAAGGAACTTGATAATAACTTACTACTAAACGTCTACAGGGGTAATCACCAAATAATTGCCAACCTATTTGCCCACCAACACTTGGGTCGATATCATGATAAACACCATAAATAGCATTTAGTATTTTTTTTGGTTCTGCAGTGCTTGGAAATTTTGGATTGGGAATACTTAAGTTAAATTCCCACGGACATTCATCAGCATCATCAGTAAAACCATTATCATTAATGTTGCCTATATCAAAAGAAATAGCGCCATTAGAACTTACTACAGCTTGTGAGTATTCCTGGTTATAGAAACAAAAATTAAATGGAAGGATTACTTTAGGATCAGACCATACATCATCAACATTTACACTTATTGGATTCATTAAACCAGAAAAAGGGAATTCTGGTGCGTAATCAATTTGTTCAATACTATAACTTGTTGGTGTTCCAGTTTCTGGGTAATTAGCAACTAAATCAATACAGCCATCTTGAGAATTACAATTGATATAAATTGTTTCGTTTTGACTAATATCGGTAATTTTCACTTCAGGACAACCACTAACTTGTCCAAGTAAAATACAGGGAATAAGTAAAATAAAGTATGTTAAAATACGATTACGATACATTGTAAGTTTTATTGAAAATGTATTAGTGTAAAAGATTTAGGTCTAATAAGTTACGAAATATTTTCGAGATTTTAAAATAGTTTTCGGGATACTACTTAGGTATGGGACTTCAATAACCAAAAAAAACCACGCGGATGGCGTGGTTTTTTAATATGATAAAATAGAATATAAACTTATCTGTTCATGTTCTTAATTTCTTCAGAAAAAGTATCTATATCTAAAACACCTTCTCTAATTAGTTGTAATGCTTTTTGAACTATAAATTCAACGTTTGCAGGAGCAAATCCTAAACCTATACCAATACGTTGAAGCATTGCTATTTGTTTTTCTTTAATTTCTAAATCAACATATACAATACGTACCAAATCAAATAAACGCTCTAATCTTCTGTTATAAGTAGTAGGAGGGTTTATTGGGTAATTTGTTGGGCTTTCTAAAATTTCAGCATAAGCAACTTCTCCAATGTTTAGTTTTTTTGCTAAACGTTGTAAAAATAATTGCTCTTCTTCAACAATTCTACCATCGCTTAATGCTACACGAACAATGGCAGCAAAATGACCTTGGTTTCTAGCAACAAATCCGCTTGAATATAAATCTTTAATTGACATTCTTTAACTTTTTTAAGAATTTGCTGCAAATATAAGCAAATACTTTATAAAAGTAAAGAATATTTAAGGCATAAAAAAAAGAGTTAAGATGTAAAAGCATTGTTGATTTTTAATGAAATTAATTTAGCATAAAGTTGATCTCTCATTTTTGTTTGAAGTCGAGAAAACCAAAGCCACCCTATTAAAACATAAAACTGAACTCACCCAATTAAATAAAAAAAATAATTGGGTAACGTTTTGGGTAAAATAGAAACTATATGTTGAAGAACTACTGTTTTATTTATACCAAACTAAATATTTAAATGATTACATCTATACTTACTTCCTTTAAGGATTCTATATCCCAAAAGGCTACTAACCCTTTTTTAGGTACTTATTTAGGGGTATGGCTTTTAAGAAATTGGGACCTTGTTTATGCGGTATTTAATTTTGATAAGGGAGATAATTTACAAACTCGTTTAGCATATATAGATCATTATTACAGTCATTATCCTTTTCTTAAAAATTTAGTATGCAACATAGCAATTGCTTTTGGGGTATTATTAGCTACTTATCTTGTTTTAGGGGTATCAAGGATAATAGTAAAAGCGTATAATGAAGTATTTACCCCTTTCTTATCTAAACTTTTTGATAAAACATCAATTGTTACAAGAGAAAGACATCAGTTAGAAGTAGATGCAAATACAGAGTTAGAA
>Ga0209291_1003678_pt1 | contig 11164 bp, 14 predicted proteins | sample GOMGulsemesocosm_FD_184633 | JGI IMG/M metagenome (GOLD analysis project Ga0209291, IMG submission 184633) | Methane-oxidizing microbial communities from mesocosms in the Gulf of Mexico - GOM9B Gulf of Mexico (SPAdes) (version 2) | ecosystem: Environmental > Aquatic > Marine > Cold seeps... | reverse complement strand
GCTTCTACTTCAGTATTTGCAGCTGGTTTCCAGATTGGTGAACATTCAGCAACAGGTTTAGGCCGTGCAAACGCAGGTGAAGGCGCAATCGCTGATACTGCTTTAGTACTAACTAAAAACCCTGCTGCGATGACGATGTTTGATAAAACTACGGTATCAAGTCAACTTGCTTTCATTGCACCAGATGTGAATACTGATTATTCGTATGAGCCTTTAGGTGGAGGAACACCTACAACTGGTCGTGAAGAAGATTATGCACCAAATCAGTTTGTGCCAAGTTTTGCGGCTATTATGCCTGTTAATGATAAAGTCGCTGTTGGTTTCGCTATGTTTTCTAACTATGGCACTGGTACTGAATTAAGTGATGAATTTGATCTTGGTGACGTTGGCGGTACAACGGGTATTATTACGGTTGATAGTAGCTTTAACATTGCTTATAAAGTGAATGATTTATTAAGTATTGGTGCCGGTTATGACTTAGTTGTCGGCCAAGCTGAAATGGCAAGAAATGCAGGTGATCTTGGTGCTTTTGATATGAAGGGTAATGCGATTGGCCACGGCTGGAATGTTGGTACACTATTTACTTTTAATGAAAATAACCGTTTAGCTTTAACATATCGCTCAGCAGTTGATATGGGTTTTGAAGGTGACTTTACTGGTGAAGGTGCTGCATTTGACCCAATTCCGGGAAGTATAGGTCCTTTCCCAGTATTTGATGAAAGTACTGTGACTGGAACTGTTGATATTACTTTACCTGCTATTGCTGAATTAGCTGGTTATCACAAACTAACGGATATGTTTGCTGTGCATTATAGTGCAATGTGGACGCAGTGGAGTGCATTGGAAGAGTTGAAGGCTACAAGCAGCGATTGTGCAGGTGCCTTAAACCCAGCTGGAACTTGTTTTGAAAAACCATTTCATTACTCTGATAGCATGCGTTATGCGGTGGGTGCAACTATGTACGTTTCTGAATCTGTAACATTACGTGCCGGTTATGCATATGACCAACAAGCGGGTGACGCTGTTGTAGTTATGCCTGATACTGACCGTCATCAAGTGTCTGCTGGTGTGAGCTATGCGGCAAGTGAAACAATGAGCTTCGACTTTGGTGCCGCTTATATAATGGGTGAAGAGATTACTTTTGAAGAAGATAGCGCAGGTGTTTCAAATGAAGAGTTCACTTCTACAGCAACGGCTATTATCGTTTCTGCACAAATGAATATGGTATTTTAATCTGAGTTAATATTTAGATAGATACAAAAAGGCCCTGCTAATAAATTAGCAGGGCCTTTTTCGTTGTTGCATATTTTTTATAAACAGGTTTTATCAGAGCTAAACTGTCATTAACTTTAACTTCTTAGACTAACCTTTCTGCGCTTTACTGAAGCGTACCAGATCAGCATTATTGTTCAGTAAATCTTTAAAGAACGGATTTTTGTAAAGGTCTTTTAAGCAGCCTTTATAAAACTTAACCCGTGATGCTGTTGGGTAAGGTTCAAAGTGCAAGTCTTGAAAAAACGAGGCGATGGCTGGCGTACGCGTTGGTAGTACAACTGTCGTAAACTTCCCATCCAAATCTAATACCATCTTAATTGCGACACTGTTATCAATGAAGCAAAAAGACACTATCATACCGGCATTACTGGCAATGTAATGACCGACAATCGCATTCTCATTCATCAGTAAGCTAACAGTGTAGTGTGCAGCCGGAAAGGCGGCCATTGTTTCGGTTAGCGCTTCACTATAAAAATGTTCGTGACCTTTGTTTACGATTTCAGCCTGTTTTTCGGTTAAGTTAGCGAAGTCTACTGCAACGATATCAGTAATATTAACCGGATAAAATGCTGGTCTGCCACCCACTTCAGTGGCTTTGGTTTTACTGACGAACTTTTTTTCTTGTTCGCTCATCTCATAAGCTTCAGCAAAAAAGCGAGCGATAGCGATACGGCGTAAAAAAGAGGGTTCACGTTTACCATTTTCCCAGAGAGATAATGTGGTCTGTGACAGACCGGTAAACTCTTTATGTGAATTAGCCAACTGTGATACGAAGTCAAACTGAGACAGTTTATTATCTTTGCGAGTCTGACGTAACTTAGAGCCAAAGCCTTCTTTCTTAAACATTTATTGTCCTTGGTACTAAAGCGTTAGTTGTTATATTGTTGCTCAATTTTATGTTTAGCTAAAAGAGTTAAAACAATTAGAATTTTAATTGCTTGTATTGATAACCAAATCATTCATGCACCTAGAGTAATTAATCTATTTATATAAGAATAAAGTATTATTTAATATTGTATCTCTAGGTGTAAATTTGTGCAATTTATTTCATATATTGTTGAATATATAATGCCACGCTAAATTACCGAGGATAATAAAATCAACTTGATAGGTTGGTGTGTAATGCTGTACCATTACGCCATTACAGTTCAAGTGCGAGGTTTATTGGTTATGTTTGATGAGTTACTTCTGAATATGTCAGGTGAGGAAGATGTTTCTCTAATGCTTCCTTTATTGTTGTCACCGGAAGAATTAAACGCTATTAACGCGCGAACTTTGGTTTATAAAGAACTATTACTTGCTGAGCGGTCGCAGCGTGAAATAGCAAGAGTACACAATATTAGTATTGCCACCATTACTCGTGGATCGAATAATCTGAAATCAATGAGTGATAAAGAAAAACAATTATTACAAACATTATTAATTAGGAAGTAGGTATATGTCTGAAGTCATGACAGCCAATCAAGAAGCTCAACCATCCTCTCTCGGCGGCGTTTTTATCATTACGGGGACCAGTATTGGTGCCGGTATGTTTTCTTTACCTGTATTAACATCAAATATGTGGTTTGGTTGGGCGATATTGTTTTTGTGTGTGTCTTGGTATTGCATGTACAGTTCGGCACTGTACTTACTTGAAGCGAATCAAAAATTTAAACATGGTGTTAATTTTGATTCGATGACTAAAGCATTATTACCAACATCATTACGCATGCTTAATGGCCTGTCGGTACTATTCGTTAGCTACATCTTAGTTTATGCCTATATTTCTGGCGGTGGCTCAATGCTGGGACATAGTTTGCAATCGGGCCTTGGTATTGATATAGACCAGTCCGTTGCCAGCTTTGTGTTTGCGGTATTATTGGGTTTGATCGTTAGCTTTAGTACTAAAGCCGTTGATCGTTTTACATCGGCGATGCTGGGTGGCATGGTTATAACCTTTAGTATTGCCATTTATAGCTTATTGAGTGGTGCAAATTTATCTTTATTACAGCCATTTGCGGAGATGACGGAAAGGTTACCGTATAGCTGGGCTGCAATCCCTTCGTTAATGGTGTGTTTTGGTTTTCACTCTAATATCCCCAGCTTGGTTAAATATTATAATAAAGACAGTTCGAAAGTCGTTAATTCAATCCGTTACGGTAGTTTGTTGGCGCTTGCTATCTATTTAGTTTGGTTGTTAGCAAGCTTTACTGTTATTGGTCGTGATGGTTTTGCTAGTGTTATTGCACAAGGCGGTAACATGGGCGCATTAGTTGCGGCATTAGAGTCTGCGGGCTCAGGTGCGACACTTGCAGTAACCTTACAATTATTTGCTAACTTTGCTGTTGCGACATCGTTCTTGGGCGTCGCTCTTGGTTTGTTTGATTTCTTAACTGATTTACTGAAACTGGATGACACCTTATCGGGCCGCAGTAAAACCGCGTTAGTGACGTTTGTACCGCCAATGATTGGTGGCGTATTGTTTCCAAATGGCTTCATTTACGCAATTGGTTATGCTGGATTTGCTGCGGCGGTATTTGCCTTGTTTACTCCGGTTGCACTAGCCTTTCAGGCGCGTAAGCATTTACCAACGACTGATTTCCTCGTGTCGGGTGGTCATGCTCGTATGGCTGCGGTATTAGTGTTTGCGGTTTGCGTTGTTAGTTTCCAAGTATTATCTATGATGGGTTTGTTAGCATAATTTTAATGTGCTCATCAGTGTATTGCCGTTAGTGAGTGTTCATTAACGGCGAACTAGCTAATTAATATGCCTTAATTTAGAGAATAATGTTTATTTGCTCGATTAGTTTTGAGTTAATCATATTTTATTAAGTATAATAAGGCATATTTTGATTACGTGACTTTAATATGAATTATTCCTTTTCTCGCATTGCTATTATCAGTACGTTTATTTTCTCCTTATCGGGTTGCTTTGATATTGCCGATATCCCCAAATTAAATTCTTCATGGGAAGTTGCAGATGCGACATCCGTCAATAATGAGCAAGGTGGTTTTGTCACGGACACTATCGCGACATGTCCGGTATTTGTGAAAAATACGGCCGTCACGAATAGTGAATTACCTGCTGAATTTAGTATTACCGATTGGAATATTTATAAGCAAGAAGACGATAACTGGCGTCGTGAGCTAACGACGTTAATTGAACAGAATGATTTGATTGTATTACAAGAAGCGAAGTTAAGCTTTTTACTCCATCAATTGATGCAGCAACATGCATTAAGCTGGACACAAGTCGAGGCTTTTAGCGTTTATAATCAATCAATGGGTGTATTAACTGCAAGTCGCGTTGCGCCGATATCTGTTTGTAAGCAAGCGATAGTTGAGCCTTGGTTGCGTTTTCCTAAATCGTCATTGATTAGCTATTACCCTTGGGCCGGCAGTGATGAACCTTTGCTGGTAGCCAACATGCACATGATTAATTTTACCTTGGGTGTTGATGAGTTTAATCAACAGTTAGAAGGTGTCATTGCTGTGATACGTCAACATGATGGCCCTGTGATCATGGCTGGAGATTTTAATACCTGGACAAATAAGCGTTTGAACCAGTTACATTTGATGACGGCGAGCGTTGAATTACAACAATTGGTTTATCAAAACGATGTGCGTAAAACGACATTTGGTTATCCGCTTGATGATCTTTATTTTAGAGGCATGCAACAACTCAGTGCATCTTCTTATGAAACGGATGCATCTGATCATAACCCAATCGTTGCGCGATTTGGTCCGCTGTTTTAATGGCTATTAAGGAAACTCTGATGGAAAAATTTAAACAGCAGTACCCAATCATTGTTGATGATATTGTGCGTTGGGGTGATATGGATGCCTTTGGTCACGTCAATAATACGGTTTATTTTCGTTACTTCGAACAAGCTAGAATTGGCTATTTTGAACAAGTACAAGCAATGGAGTACATGCAAGCACAAGGTATTGGCCCTATTTTAGCTGCGACGAGTTGTCGTTTTAAAGCGCCATTAAAGTCACCGGATACGATCCAGATTGGTGCTACTGTATCTGAATTTGCTGAGCATAAACTTATTATGAAATATGCGGTTTGGAGTAATACTTTACTGCGTGTGGTTGCGGAAGGTGAAGGTGTAATTGTATTCGTTGATTACCATAAGCATAAGAAAATGCCGGTACCTGCAGAGATTGTTGATAAGATTAAATTGTTACAACCAGCGTTATTTACTGCCTAACGATAATTTAAGTGATGAAAAAAAAGCAGACTAATATAAGTTAGTCTGCTAATCGCATTTGATTATTGTCTTTATAACTATTTTTTTATAATCATAGTGCGTTGTTTGCTGCTTTTTCATTTAAGAATAGGCAACCAAGTGTGAATGCATTCTGTTGGAATTTTTTCAGACCTGTTTCAGCAAAATCAACAAAGATCGGGTGATCTTGTAGTAGTTGCTTGTAGAATGTTTGTGAAACCATGCTTACTTCAACACTGTCTACCAGCTGGATCGCTGCTTCTGCTTTAAAGCTTGTTGAACTACCACTAAATTTACCTTTAGTTAGACGTTCTTTGATCACTACGTGTTCAATTTTATAATCTGTCATTAGTTGGGCAAATTCTTTATGAAACTGACGCATTTGATACGCTTCAGTTGAACTTGCTAAGGTAATTTTTCTTTTACGACATTCAATAAGCTCAAACATTCCGTCTTTTAAAGATAGGAAACATAGATTTACTTCATTGCCTGCTAGTTCAACACTACAAATTTTCATTAAATAACTCACCATAAATAAAGATAACTTCGCTATTATAACCACTTTATTGTCAGTTAACATGGTTATCGTTGTTTCGTTGTGAATTTATACGATGGCATCTTTTTTAAAAACACCTAATTGTAAGGAAACAGAATGACATATTTATCTTGTGTTGAAATTGAACCTAAGCAAGCTGCAAACGCCACTGTTATCTGGCTACATGGACTGGGCGCGAATGGCCATGACTTTGCCCCTATAGTGCCAATGATCTTGCTGCCTGTTGAGCATCAAGTTCGCTATATCTTTCCGCATGCACCAGAAATCAAGGTAACCATTAATAATGGCTATAAGATGCCAGCTTGGTATGACATTTTAGAGATGACACTTGAACGTAAAATTGATGTGTCAGGTTTAATGACAAGTGTTGAGCAAGTACAAAAATTGATCCAGCGAGAGATCGATCGCGGCATTGAGAGTGAACGGATCATTGTTGCTGGTTTTTCTCAAGGTGGTGCGGTTGCATACCAAAGTGCATTAACCTTTACTAAACCATTGGCTGGACTTATGGTTATGTCGAGCTATTTTGCGACAGCGAAAACCATCGAGCCGCATCAAAACAATCTCGAGCTACCTGTGCATGTTTACCACGGCAGTGCTGATCCTGTGGTTGCTGAGTCGCTTGGATTAGATGCGGTAAAATATTTAGAAGCTCTGGGATATGAACCCAATTATAGCCGTTATCCGGCAGAGCATACGGTCACACCACAACAAATAAATGACATATCTCAGCATATAAAGCAGTTTTTAACGATCAATTCGGATTGCTAAATTGTAGTTAATACGATTTTCGTAACAGGCATCTTATCTCGCTAACTTTCGCTATTTGGATCACAATGTTACAAGTTATGCTCTCATTAATGACTATTGCATCTATGCTTAATAGTTCCTAGTATCATTGATAAGATCTAACAATGCGCCAGAATAAAAACTGCAATGCCAATAACGATGTGTTTATTGATAACTTTGTTGCCATTAATGATATTAATAACCCAGATATAGATTCATTCAAAGGCATTGAATCTTCAGAAGACACTGGATCGTCAGAAGAGATTGATAGTGCTGCTGTTGAGGTTACGTTAGCGGCAAAAATGAATTTTGTACGACAGATCTGGTTAGCTGGACTCGGTGCCTATAGTCATAGCATTGACGAACTCAATATTGCAGGTGAAAAATCGTCAATGTTTTTTGAAGATCTTTTACGTCAGGGTGAAAAGGTTGATAACGCGTTTAAACTGCATACGACAGGTGAGTATATATCTCTGCACGGATTAGAAAAATTGATCCAACGGACTTGTGCAAAATTAACGGGCATTGAAAGTGATAAAATAACGCAATTAAATAATAAGCTTGATGCGTTACTGGTTGAGTTAGCAGATAAAAAATAAACCACTTATGTTATAAGTGGTTTATTTTTATTGTAACTGAAAAACGGCCATCAGATTAATCTTCGGCGAGTAATTTACTTAGGTATTCGCAGGTATTGGCCCTAATTGGCATAAAGTAGACGTTATCATCTTTGGCTTGCACCCTTTTGATCATGGCACGGCCAAAGTTAATATTCCATTCTTTCGTCGGTTCGAAATCACTTGGAAAAACAACATCGTTTTTATTTTCCCAGTACGATTTGCTCGTTTCGCTGTGGATCGGACTCATGCCCCAAAATACTTCCGTACCTTGCAGCATATCCATGTATACATCGAGAAATTTCAAATCAAAAAATGGTTGTGTGAAAAAACCATCAACACCAGCATCAATCTTATCGTGAATATAATCGAGCTCTTTACGCATACTAGTTCGATATTGATCGATCGCAGCGTAAACCTTCATATATGGTAGTTCTTTTTTGATAATACGAATGAGTTCACATGAGGTATTACGATAAGTACGATGTGAGATATCCTGCGGTGGATCGCCTTCGACGACGAGTACAGAATTGATCTTACTATGACGGAAAAAATCCGTTAATGGAAAGCCGTTTCTCAGATCAAAATCGATAGCGCGAAGGTGAGGGATCACCTCATCGAATTTGTCTTGTAGGCGATCGCAAGCATCCCAGCTACGAACATCAAAGCGCAGTAAGTCTGGAATATTTAGCGTATTAATTTGGGTAAATTGGCTAACTTCTTCGACTTCAGTATTTAAGGTTTCCCATGTACGGGGTACAAGCTCTATTGAGTATTTCAAATTACATCCCTATCTGTTATCAACAGTCCTCGTTGATAATCCTTTTAATACCCAAACTCGGCTCCGCGTGTTTGGGCTTTTCCAATTATTGATATAGCATCTTGAAGTAACTTGAGTATATATCTTATTTATTTGGCGGCTAATTGCTGTAACCAAGCAATTTCATCGGCCCAAATAGTATCGTCTATTGTTTCCAATACCATAGGTATACCATTAAAGCGTTCATCCTGCATGATAAATTTAAAGGCATCTTCACCAATAAAACCTTGACCTAAGCTGTGATGGCGATCAACTTTTGTGCCGAGCTCTACTTTACTGTCATTAATATGCATACCAGCGAGGTACTCAAAGCCGACAATACTAGCAAAATCATTAAAGGTCTTTTCACAAGCGGCAAAAGTACGTAAATCATATCCAGCCACAAAGGTGTGGCAGGTATCGATACATACCCCAACACGACTCTTATCTTCAACCTGCTCAATGATCTCGGCAAGATGCTCAAAACGGTAACCTAAGTTAGTGCCTTGTCCTGCAGTATTTTCAATGACGGCTTTGACTGACGTTGATTTCTCGAGTGCAAGGTTAATTGATTCGGCAACCAGCTTTAGACTTTCTGATTCCGATATCTTTTTTAAGTGACTGCCTGGGTGGAAGTTAAGTAAGGTTAGACCTAACTGCTCACAGCGGTGCATTTCATCATAAAAGGCATTACGTGATTTCTCTAGTGCTTCCGTTTCTGGGTGGCCAAGGTTAATCAGGTAAGAATCGTGAGGCAAAATTTGTGCTGAGGTAAAGTTGTAACGTTTACAATTGGCTTTAAACTTACGAATATCATCAGGGCTTAGTGCTTTTGCATCCCAACGACGTTGGTTCTTGGTAAATAGAGCAAATGCGGTTGCACCTAAATCGTGGGCGTTTTTAGGGGCATTCCATACACCACCTGCTGCTGATACGTGCGCACCAATAAACTTAGTCATTTTTTGCTCCCTTGTTTTGAGTATTCATCGTTTTTAATCAATTTAACGACAAAACAGTTTTAAAGGGAGCTTTTTACGATAAAATTAGGTTTTTAGCAATGCTAATCTTTAGGGTTTATAAATGAAAACTTGGTCAGAATTTTTGTTGCACGAGCAGCAACAACCGTATTATTTAGAATTACAAAACTTTATCACTGCTGAAAGAGCTGCAGGAAAAATCATTTACCCTAAAGAGGCCGATGTATTTCAAGCGTTTTCATTAACTCCGTTAAAAGATGTCAAAGTGGTGATTTTAGGGCAAGACCCTTACCATGGACCAGATCAAGCACATGGTTTGTGTTTCTCTGTATTGCCGGGTATTAAGATCCCACCTTCATTACGTAATATGTATAAAGAGCTTAGCGCTGATATTGACGGTTTTTCAGCGCCTGACCACGGTTATTTAATCGAGTGGGCACAGCAAGGTATTTTAATGTTAAATACAGTGTTAACGGTAGAGCAAGCAAAAGCACATTCACATGCTAAATCGGGTTGGGAGATATTCACTGATCATGTCATTGAACAGTTAAACCAGCAGGATGAAGAGATTATTTTTGTATTATGGGGTAATCACGCCAAGAAAAAAGGCCGCCACATTGATCGCAGTAGACATCATGTTTTAGAAGGAGTGCACCCATCACCCTTATCTGCAAGTCGTGGTTTTTTTGGCAGCCAACATTTTTCTGCTATTAATAGTCGTTTACAGGTACGCCAACAAACACCAATCAATTGGCAAGTGAGTACTGTTGATACGCTAGTATAATATCGTAATTCATAATTATACCTTTATAGGTAAAAATTGAACCCGATCAAAGTAACTAATACTATATAGGTATAAAGTGGTGAGAGATAATTTCAAATTGGAGTTTATATGTTATCTCTCATAACAAAAGATCATGAACAAGTAGAGTTACTGTTAAATGTACTAACTGAGCAGCTAGCTGAACTCGAATCTGAACAGCAGGGTGTTAATTTTAAATTAATGGATGATATTGTAAATTATTTACGTAACTACATTGACCGTTACCATCATCCAAAAGAAGATTTGATCTATTCGTATTATCTTGAACATTATGTTGAAGATGCTGACATGCCGAACCGTCTAGCCAGTGAGCACCAAAGCTTAAACTTTCTTAGCCGTGAGCTTTCACATTCATTAAATATGATCCAACTTGATTCTGTTATGCCATTTGATGCACTTGCAGTTCAGTTGCGTGGGTTTGTAGATAAACAGCGTACCCATATTCAATATGAAACAGATATCGTAATGCCGCTAATGACTGAGAAATTCAGCCCAGATGATTGGTGTCATATTGAGCATTTGTGGAAAAACGGGGATTTACAAGATGTACAAGCAGTTGCTGTGTTTAATGATGCCTATGAGCTATTAACACAGCGTATCGTTACAGCTGGATTTATGAGTGAGGCAAAAGAGGATCTTTGTTTAGTATAAATGGTAAAATTTTGCGTTATATCGAAATCACTCAGATTAAAAAAGCCGCATTGAATGCGGCTTTTTATTACGCAATAAGCTCAGAGTAATAACTTAGAGGATCATCATAACCATCCATTTCCTTTTCTAAGATTAGCTTATCCTTAATTGCTTCTATTTCACGCCATTTTCGTTTTGACACCGATTTTGTTTCTTTTTTTGTATTTTCTATCGACACTTGATTTATTCCTTCCATGGGATCACCTTTGTAATGATAGTTACCCTTTCTCTATATCATTTTTTTCATGTCCTTAGTCATATTTCATCGTATATTTGAGTTGTAGGTCACGTAAAAAGGTCTAAAATGGAATGGCTATAAAATAGTTTATTTAAAGTGGGCGGCGATTATTTTTCAAATATCTATCTAATTAGGGTCATCGTTGTTAGTTCGATAATTTTAACGCCTGTTTATTAACAATTTGCT
>Ga0209291_1003673_pt1 | contig 11170 bp, 11 predicted proteins | sample GOMGulsemesocosm_FD_184633 | JGI IMG/M metagenome (GOLD analysis project Ga0209291, IMG submission 184633) | Methane-oxidizing microbial communities from mesocosms in the Gulf of Mexico - GOM9B Gulf of Mexico (SPAdes) (version 2) | ecosystem: Environmental > Aquatic > Marine > Cold seeps... | reverse complement strand
ATAACTTTGCGAATTCAACGATTGTAAAGTATCGCCAATGGTTACTGCACTGTTATAAGTGGCGGTAATAATCGAAATTTTCACTATCAAACCTTATTGTTCTAAATTATAAACAGCTTTCCATTTGTCGGTCACACGACTTGCACTAAATGTATCCTGCACAAACTTTCGACCTTCACGGCCCATTAACGCTCGGTCACTATTAGTCAGCGCTAACAACTTAACTAACGCCAGCGCCAGCCCTTCGATATCAAAAGCTTTAACGAGTAAACCGGATTTTTCATGTTGAACAATATCTGTTAAGCCGGAATTATCAAAAGTAACAACCGGTGTTTCGCATGCTAAACTCTCTGCTGCTACTTGGCCAAAAGCTTCTAGTCTTGATGGCACAACAGTAACATCGGCACTGGAGTATATAGCAGACAGGGCTGATGTGGAGGAAATATGCCCCAAATTAATTGCATTATAGCCTGATATAATCTCTCTATTGGTGTTTTCGCCGCCGAAAGTCACTAAAGTGACATCCAAGTTTGGGGCTATGTGCTGCATATGCTCCAGCGCTTTCAAAAGAAGATCACTGCCTTTTAGATAACTTGCACCACCAATAGCACCAAATGTGATAATCAATTTATCTTCAGGTAAACCCAGTTCATGTCTGCTAACCGCTATATTTTGAGGTTTAAACTCAGCACAATTTATAATATTTGGCACTTTAATCACATGTGCTTTTTTCAATAAAAAACTAGTTTGTGCTTTTTGTTGTAAATAAGTCGAAGGGGCTGTAATGATTACATCATCGCGTTCCAATAAATGAGACAGCTTAAGCTTTCGGTTAAACGTCCAACGATCTAAGTCCAATCCTTTGACATCACACGAGTCCTTATTATATCCAGATAAATAACGCTGACTACTTGATGCGATGCAATGCTCACTACCGCTAAAAAACCAATCATCATGTAAGGTAATAACAACGGGAACAGAGGTACGTTCCAATAATAACTTCAAAACCTCAATGGAAATAGTGTCATTATTAAACCAATGCAGATGAATACAATCCACTTCTTGATTTAAATATTTCAGCACATGCGAGGAACTAAACAAATTAAGTGATTGTTTCGATGTATTCGCTGAAAATTGTAATTTAGACAACAAAAGGGAAAATACTCTTAAGAAAAAATGCCAATATTTCTGCATTTTTGTCGGCCCTAGTGAAATATCTCCTGCAAGCTGTTTCTCAGCTACCACAAAACTGGAACTAATATTCTTTAATGATTGTATTGCTTGCGCCTGTTGGAGTGCTGCTTTGGCTGCGCCGCCACGGGAATCTGAAAATGAAATTATGGTGAGATTAAACACTCAACGCCTCAACTTATCGGAACTTACAATTTAAAACTATTATTTTTCAAAGGTATATAAAGGTCAATATACAGAAACTTGGATTTCATCCTTGCTTGAAATCGAAAACTGTTTAACTCCAACTAATAATTTATTGAACGTACTAGTTTCAATATTTTCAATAATCAGTTTTATTTGCTCGTGATCATTAGGGCTGATAATAAATCCATTTTTACCATCTTCTATCAATTCGCAAGCGCCACAATTTTTAGAGACAATGACTGGCAACCCAAAATATAACGCCTCTTCGACAACTAAGCCCCATGGTTCACTTTCACTTGGCAATATAAAGATATCATTCTTGTTATATTCCTCTTTTAGCTTATCATTTTCAATTGAACCTAAAAATGTAACATTACCATTAGCAATACTTTCTAAGTATTTTTTTTCTTCACCATCACCAATAATTGTTAGCTGATGTTCAGGTAACACATTAAAAACATTTATTAACATTTCTAAGTTTTTCACCATCGATAGCCGACCAACATATAGAAATTTCTTCTGATACATTTTATGTTGCATAGACAAAATAGGTTTATTTATAATACCAACGCCTTTGGTAACTCTAATATTTTTTTTAAAGTTTAATGCTTCCAGTAATTCAACATGCAGATCACCCGATGCAAAAACAGTACCGATAAACGCTAAAAAAGTCTTTTTTATAAGCCCTTTAATACCTGTAGCATTACTCTCAAGTATTGTTGATTCCAAAGCTAAACAGTTTTTCTGATTTGGAGACATCAAAGCGACTAGCCAAAATTCAGGCAAGTCCCATCCACTCAGCAATATTTTTTTATAATCTGTCTGTCGTACCATTGAAAATAGTTGATACAGAGAGCTCAATTTATCGCGAGATTGAAACGGTACTAGGCTTAATACTGTGTATTCAAAATGAGCATTATGCAAAGTAACAAAGTCAGAAGCGCGTGTTTCATTCGTATCCTTAGCAATAAAAACCACAAATATATTCAATTTCTTTGCTAATTCGTTATACAAATTCACTTTGTAAAAAGCAGGTAAATGGGTGACAATCACGTAATCATACATATTTAAAAATCCATCGATTACTACATCGTTGTTTGATAACTAAAGCTAACTGCAGCAGACTCATTGAAATAACTAATTGTAAAAGCCAGCCACCAAACTGTATTTTTTCAACCAGAATAGAAGAGATATTATTGGTATAAGGGTGAAAGATAAATAACAACATAGTACTGCTCCCCCACACATCAAAAAATCGCCCCATTAAGTTCCTGTTATCCAGGTCCTTGAAAAAACAGATCATTAACAGTACAAATGATACAGCCCAAAGAAAGTTAAAAATTACATGCTCATAACTCAAAGGTGCCATATTCAAACTAGGCACGCCTGAATAAACATAAATCCCAAGCATAAATATAAAAGGCAAAAACAGCATCAATTTAAAATTTAATTTACTTGCCCGAATCTGAACATCTTGACTTACTACATGGAACAAAACAGAGCCAATAAATATCCACAGTATACTGTTCATTGCATTACTAAGTGCAAACGGTAGTTGCACATTAAAACTCAGCCAGAAAAGCAGGACGAAAATACCACATTGAAAAAAAACATTCTTAATATATTTTTTTACGATATAAAACATTAACTTTGCTAAGAACAATGCAGGTAAAAACCATAAAACAAAAGCATAGGAGTTACTTAAGTGCTCCATATCCATCCATATGACGATATTTTTTAGCTCATTAATATAGTTTAATGATTCTCGATGTAGAGCCCATCGTTTCAGAGTTTCTACCACAACAGCCAGAGCCGCAAAAATAAAATATGGGATCATCAATCTCTCCCAATCTTTAATGATCAATTCTTTTAGACTCGCATTAATTTTTATGAAAAAACCCGCTAACATAAAAAATAAGGGCATGTGCCAAGAAAAAATAAATTCATTAAAAGGATTGTTCATATGACCTAAGATCACGGCTATGATCCCAAATGTTTTTAGTCCATTAATCCATGCGATAGTATTTTTCATTTAATTATTTTCTTTATATAATATTTAAATAAGATCCAAAACTTAATACCTGTTAATACAGGGTAAGCGGCCACTTTATTATCAACTTTAATTTTGTGATATTCTTTGTAGATATCTAAATCACGCCCATTACCCAGTCCATCAGCTCGCCACTTTGCAGCTATCACATTCTTCATGACAACATTTGGAAATTCATGATAGGCCCGAAGTAGATGTTCATAGTCCATACAGTAAGTATTATTCACATCAAATAGGCCATATCCCTTGAAGTACTTAATGCTGGTAAATAGACCTTGATGTGGCATTGACATTCTAAACAATAAAGATTGCTTATGAAACGTAGGCATGAATGAAGAAAGGTATAACTCATCTCCATCTTCAGTGATGCGCTGTATTCGAGCACTAATGAACATATCTGAATTTGGATTCACATTACTTACAATTTGAGACAGCGAATCCTCGGCATAAAAGCCATCTCCATCGCCTTGGAAATTGATATAATCCCCACTTGCAAGTGTTACCCCTTTATTAAAAGCATCGCTGATCCCAGCGTCTTTTTCACTCACCCAATAATCAATGGCATGTTCATATTTTCGAATAATATCTAAAGAACCATCGGTACTACCACCATCTATGATAATGAATTCGACATTATCATAGGTTTGATTGAGCACGCTTAAGATGGTTTCTTCAAGATACTTATCACCATTAAATACCGCTGTAATAATAGTTAAAAGAGGTTTACCTGGTGAGCTTTGTTTATAATATCCAGAGGTTCTCAATCCACCTTCAGCTATTCTTGCTTCATTTTTTTGTAAAAAAAAAGCAGATTCAAACTCTTCATCAAGCTGTGTATACGGTGTCGGTTTTATATTACTAAGTAATCGAGTTGTGGAATAGCGTTCATCGAAATAAGTGGTGCTAGTCATTTAAAATCTCTTTATATAAATAAGAGTAGTTATCAGCAAACGCTTATAATCATCATTTATATATTTACCGTAATAAACTGATAATCATAGATAGAAGGGTTACGCGATTATGCCAATAACTTTTATGGATAATATGTAATTTATTTTCGTATTAAAAGGTTACGATCTAAATACCATTGCACCGTTTTCAAGATGCCCGACTCAAAGTTCTCTTCCGCATACCAAGCTAATTCGTTTTCAATTTTCGTTGCATCAATAGCATATCGTTTATCATGGCCTGCACGATCGTCCACAAATGAGATCAGGTCTTTGTAAGTAACAAGTGCGCTATTTACATTAGAGGAAGGGTAGAGTTCATCCAATATCTCGCATATTTTATTAACTATATATAAATTGTCTTTTTCGTTACGGCCACCAATATTATAAGTCTCACCATACCTGCCTTTATGAAACGCAAGATCAATACCTTTGCAATGATCCAGAACATATAACCAATCACGGATATTTTTTCCATCACCATAAATTGGAATCGACTCATTTGCCAAAGCTTTTCGAATAATAGTCGGAATAAGCTTTTCGCTATGCTGTTTGGGTCCATAATTATTTGAGCAGTTGGTAATAACCGTATTTAACCCAAACGTTTCATTGTAAGCTCTTACAATCATATCAGATGAGGCTTTCGAAGCAGAATAAGGGGAGTTCGGGGCGTAAGGTGTTAATTCTGTAAACAACCCTTCGTCGCCGAGAGAGCCATAAACTTCATCAGTTGAGATATGATGGAAGCGACAATTTTGATAGCCCTCCTTGTAACAAAAAGGCTTAGTCATCCAGTAATTTTTTGCCACATCAATCAAGGTATATGTACCATTAACATTAGTTTCAATAAACACGCCAGGATTTTTTATAGAATTGTCTACATGGGATTCAGCTGCAAAATGAATAACGCCTTGAATATCATACTCTTGAAATATAAATTCGACTAACTCTCGATTACAAATATCGCCTTGAATAAATTTATAGCGCGGTTCCTCTTCGCATTCTTGTAAATTATCTAAATTACCTGCATACGTGAGTAAATCAAGATTAAGAATATTATATTCAGGGTATTTTTCTAAAAAATAAGGAACAAAATTAGACCCAATAAATCCAGCACAACCAGTTAATAAAATATTAGTCATTTTTAACTAAATCCTGTAGATATTTACCATAACCGTTTTTGCTTAACGGTTTCGCTGCAGCTAAGACCTGCTCTTTAGTTATCCATTTATTGTTGTAGGATATCTCTTCTAAACAAGCAATTTTATAACCTTGTCGGTGCTCAATTGTTTGAACAAAAACACCCGCTTCAATTAAACTATCATGCGTACCTGTATCAACCCAGGCAAAGCCTCGACCTAGTAGTTCAACCTTTATCTGTCCTCGTTTTAAATACTCCTCATTAATAGAAGTTATTTCTAACTCACCTCGATGAGAAGGTTTTACATTTTTGGCAATCTCGATCACGTCGTTATCGTAAAAATATAAACCTGTTACAGCAAAGTTTGATTTTGGTCTAACTGGTTTCTCTTCAATACTAACCGCATTCATATCATCATCAAATTCAACCACACCAAACCGTTGTGGATCTTTTACTTGGTAACCAAAGACTTTAGCTCCAATAGTTAAGTTAGCCGCATCTTGAAGCAAAGGTGTAAATCCATGTCCATAAAAAATATTATCACCCAAAATTAAGCAAACATTATCACTACCAATAAATTCCTCGCCTATAATGAATGCTTGAGCTAAGCCATCAGGACTAGGTTGGGCCTTATAGGATATGTTAATCCCCCACTGCTCACCGCTTCCTAAAAGGTGTTCAAACTCATCTAAATGTTGCGGAGTAGTAATGACTAGAATCTCTTTGATACCTGCAAGCATTAAAACTGATAATGGATAAAATATCATTGGCTTATCATAAATCGGTAGTAATTGTTTACTTATTGATTTAGTAATTGGATAAAGCCTAGTACCACTACCGCCAGCTAATATAATACCTTTCATTTTATCCACCCATTCATAACTTCACATACTCTAAGAACATCATCTTTGCTATGAAAATATGATATAGGTAAACTTAAGGTTGTTTTATGGATCTGTTCACTTATGGCATAAGTACCATCAATGATACCTTGCATTGAAACTTGGTTATGTGGAGCAACAGGGTAATGCACTTCAGTCATAATGCCATTATCAGACAAGTATTTTTTCAATTCATCTCTCTTGTTATGTCTGATATTGAAAATATGATAAACGTCGAAATGATCTGCGCCTAACATCGGTTTAATAAAGTCATCAGAAAGATTATCAAAATAAAGCTTAGCTAACTCTCTCTTGTGATTAGTTATGTCATCAAGGATCTCTAATTTAAGAGATAAAAAGCCAGCTTGAATCTCATCCAACCGAGAGTTGTAGCCTAAATGGTCATTATAATATTTTGTTGAGCTTCCATAATTTCTTAAGGATTTTATTTTTTCTGCGTATTGATCATCATTAGTGGTAATAGCTCCGCCGTCACCCAATGCTCCAAGGTTTTTTGTCGGGTAAAAACTAAAGCAGCCAATACCAAACGAGCCAACCTTCCTGCCTTTATACGTGGCACCATGAGCTTGAGCGCAATCTTCTATAATTTTCAGATCGTATTGTTTCGATAAAGACAATATTGGATCCATATCGCAAGACTTACCATATAAATGAACGACCAAAACTGCTTTAGTTTTTAGGGTTATCTTTTGTTCTATTTTAGCGGGGTCAATATTATACGTATCTAGATCGGGCTCAACGAGGACTGGCTTAAATCCATTCTTCACAACCGCTAATATCGTGGCTATGTAGGTATTAGCTGGTAAGATAATTTCACTGTCTTTTGGGAAGTCAAAGGCATCAATAGCCAAAATCAATGCATCCAATCCAGACGCAACACCAATAGCGTATTTTGTAGTACAAAATTGGCTAAATTCACGTTCAAATTTTTTTACGTTGTTTCCTAAAATGTACCAGCCACTTTCAACAAACTCTTGAAAACTTTCTTGATATTTTTCAAATAAACGTTGATTAACTTTTTTTAAGTTTTCATATTCAATCATAAATATTTCTCATCAATATAATCACTTCTGTCATAAAACTCAGAAGCAAATACAATCAAAGTTGAACCCTTAGAGAAATTATCCATCGTATGCCAATCTTCAGTTTTCACAATTAAACATTGGCTCGGTGAGTTTAAAGTGAATGTTTGTTCTTCAGTACCATTATCCACATAAATATCACAGCTACCGCCTAAACAAATTAAGGCCTGTACCGTTTTTTTATGACGATGGCCACCTCTTTCAGAGCTAACATCATATATATAATAAAATCGTTTTATATCAAAAGGTAATATTTTTTCGACGACTGTTAAATCACCACGCCCATCTTTAAACGTGGGAAGTTCCATTAAATATGCCATTTATAAACCTTTCAACTTTTCAACATCATAAACATTATAATTACCTTTGATATGCCTCTTAAATCTGGTTAGCATACTCCTCCAATTCGATGAAACATTAACAGTTCCATTATAATCAAAGTTAGGCTCAAACCTTTTCACATCTAAACTAACATTACTTAATTCTGATATGTATTCTTTATATAAAATATTAACATCTTGCTTGTCCAGTGTATAAACACCGAGTTCAACTTTATTGTAATTTAATAACTTCAAAGCATGAAAGTGATAAAAAACCAGTTCAAAGCGGTTATTGTTTGCTTTTTCTGTGCCTACTACTTTACCATTTTCGGTCTTAAAGTTATACTGCTGGATATTCCATGGTGCAACACCACCGCCCAAATTTTGTAACTCATGCACGCAGTCAAATCTACTCATCCAGTCATCTAAATATTTTTGATCGCCAAACTTCCCATCTTCGAAACGATCATAACACCACTCATTACAAGCTTGCTGCCACCAATCAAGTACTTTCATACCATCAGGATTATTTTTAAATGTCATAAACTGTACGCAATATTTTCCACTGCTAGTAGATTGATCATACGCAGGAGTATACCTATGCTCAGTGATCAGAACAGATTTATCTTTCATTTCATCAATCAGAACAGACGGATTAGAAAAGAAATATAAATCTGCATCTAAATACGTACAATTATCTAGGTTGTACCTTTCAATTGAGTATTTAATGACTGAAGGGGTACAAGTCCAACAATATTCACCGGCAGTTCTTTCCTTTTTTATCTTTAATAATTCTTCATCTTCAAATTCAAGTAAGGACACAATGGTTGCGTATTTTAAACCCAACCTTTTTAGAAGTTCACAACTTCGATCATCAAAAGCAAAAATATAAAGATGAAAGTTATCACTATATTTATTTAGTGATTCATACATAGCTAAACCACGAGTTAAGTAGTTGCTATCAAAAAGTGTGCAATAGTTATACTTTTTTAACATTATTTAAAAGCACTCCTTTAAAATTGTATTCGTCGTTTCTGCCATCTAGGGCTTCAAACCTCTCAATGATGTCATAGCCTTTAGATAAAAAATAATTAATGAAAAAAGCTTCATCGAAGAACCAACAAGGATAACTAGCAGTGTAAATATCAGATGGCACTACTTGAAGTTTAATTTCGTCGTTACCGCTAAGGCTAAAAGGCGATCTATCAATAAAAATAAATTCAAAATTATATTTTAATATTTCATCAAGTAATTGATATGGATTTTCAATATATTGAAGGACGCTAGAGAGTACCAGTACATTTGATTTCTCATGCTCTACACACGCTTTCACATCATAATAAAACTTCAATGTTTCATCTTCAAACTCTTCTTTTCCTACATCTACAAAATGTTTCTGCTCTACAATGCTCCAAGAAATATTATCTATTTTGTCGAGAAATTTTTTATTTTGAAAATAAGTACTTCCTAAGCTCCCACCAAAATCCAGCACCTTTAAGCCATTCTTTAATTTAGTAGAAGCCAGCATTAACCCCGTTAAGAGGGGCCAGGAATATTGGATCTCATCAAAAATAACGCTATCTCGCTCATAAACAGCCTCTCCACGTTTTACTTTTAATAATGAGTCTTTTACTTTATGTAGTATTTTATCTGTGTCATAACCCGTTGATGCTTTTTCTGCTTCTCCCCAGGTTTTATAGTTATTTTTCCAACCATACTTATGCGACCGAAATTTTTTCAAAAATTCAAACAGTATCGGGGGAATTAAACCTTTAATAATTTGTTTCATAAGAATAGTCGTCTTATCTTTGCGGTTATTTTTTGTATTATCGTTGGTCGTAAAGAGGTAAAATATTGTTCCATCTTTTTCTTGCTAACAAGATCCTCTTTTACATCAATACATTGACGTTGATAGTTACAGTTTAACTCGACATCATACACATTAGATGTACCGCAATGAGTACCACTTTCATCATTACCTATATTTTTTACATAAGATTTACCAGGGTATAAAGTAAGCATATTATTCAAAAAAGCACTCGCATACCATCTAATAGCCCAAGAGTTATTTTTTCCTTTGATCTGATCTTTTAGCATCTGAGTAAAACGATAACTATTATTAAAATCGAACTCTTTGTCTAATTCTCTAACTCTTAGTCCATCAAGTAGTTTTTGGCCATCTGATTCAAATTTATCCCAAGCTCGGCTCCAAGTAGCCCAACCCCAACAATCAGCACCTTTAATAAAAAATTGATTAGGTAAATTTTCTATTGGATAAATATAGCCATGAATTGAAGCAACCCTATTATCACGTTCGTAGGTATTTAATCCATCATTCATAAATGTCAAAAAATAGGGACTAGTAACTAAATCATCCTCAAGAACTATAACCTTACCGTACTTATTTACAATATCAGTTACACCGCCAATTATCGAATTTGCTAAACCGATATTTTTTTTTTGCTTTATTACTGTTATTTTTTTAAACCCTACAGTTTTAGATATCAACTCACCTACTTCATCTACTCCTTCTTGTGCTAAATCGTTTTTTGCGGCATCTGCATAAATATATAATTCACTGTCAGAAGCAAGGTTGTTTTGTTGCAAGGCCTGTAATGTTTTTTTTGTATGTTCCGGGCGATTATAAACAAACAGAACAATTGGTGCTAAATCATTCAAGAATAACCTCTATAATATATTGTAATTAACATTTTAGTTACTAGCTAAACTCAGACTATCAATTAGAATTAATGTTTTCACTCATTAAACTTAATGCTCTCTGAACAACAAATCGGTGAGAATCAATTCGAATATTGTGAAGAAGTAGAAGATTACGACTATTTATCGATTTATCTTTAATTAGATATTTTTTAACTGCATGTTTTAATTTTGTCGTTATTGTAGCGTCATTTGAAACAACCCCAAGCGCTCCTTCATAATAACTTAAATAATATTAATTACATAATTCAATACACATTTCATCATTTTTTTCTTCATAATTATCGAACAATAAATTATTAAGAGTTGTAATAGAAAAATTAACGTCTTTTTCTTCAACTAAACAAGTTTTCCCTGATATTTTTTTATGATAGATAATTTCAAAGTCAACAAGGCCTTCTGTGCTAAACTGCAAAACAAGGCTATAGCTATCATCCCCGCTATCTATAAATGAAAGAGTATCAAAGTAAAAATTCCCCAAACTATAGAATATAATAGAATTATTGTGTTTCTCATACCCTTGAGGGACATGAGGGTGGTGCCCTATAATAACATCCACTCCAATATCACATAATCTTTTATACCTTTCTCTCCATTCTTTGATAGGGAAATAAATATCCTCAACACCGGCGT
>Ga0209291_1003668_pt1 | contig 11178 bp, 2 predicted proteins | sample GOMGulsemesocosm_FD_184633 | JGI IMG/M metagenome (GOLD analysis project Ga0209291, IMG submission 184633) | Methane-oxidizing microbial communities from mesocosms in the Gulf of Mexico - GOM9B Gulf of Mexico (SPAdes) (version 2) | ecosystem: Environmental > Aquatic > Marine > Cold seeps | place... | reverse complement strand
ATCCCTTGAATGGCAGAAAACACTGCAGAAGCTCCTGCTGGAACACTACATTCTTGCAAAGTATTGCAAACAATTGTCTTGTACACAGAAGCCATTAAAGATACTTCCGATCCGTCGTAGTTAAATGACAATGCCTCCCCTACTATAGATTTTCTGGCATTATAAAGTGTATTGGTTTCAAAACTGTCAGGTAGGCGTTTTGTAAAATAGGGGTCTTGATTTGAAATTGAATTCCCATCTGATGACAGTAACCCTACGGCTACCGCTTCACTGAAAGTGTTTACAGATTTTAAATAGTTGTCATAACCATCCGGATTGAAATATGCGTTTGTGCTGCCTTGTCGATACTCTGTTAATTCACATACCTTCTCACTGTAAAGTAGGTATTTGTATTCTGGATGGTAGACCAACAAAGAATTGGCCCAACTGTCTTGCCAGTTGTCTGGATGAATGAGAAAGGATACCTCCTGCAAATATTGAGGTTCCACCAATACACGTTCTGGGTTTTCAGAATCTTCTATAATTGGGCTGTCTTCCAGAATAGGAGGAGTGTACGTTACTACTTCTTCCCCTTCATCATCCACAGTAACTTCTTTTTGTACGCTCACATAACTGATGGTACCATCGCTGTTGTAATAATGCCCTTGTGTGTATACATTAGTCTGTGAAGACGGTTGTGCATCATAAGTTTCATGTCTGGGGTTTCTCCAACTATTATGAAGCTCATCTTCTACTTTGGTACTCAATAAACGATTGTCTTGATTAAAGACATTGAGTATTGTTGTAGTGGAACCAGTACTTCCCGTACCGTATTGCCCCAAAGGACTTACATCCTGCAACAATTGACTCTTTTGCGATTGGCAAGTGATTGCGCTTGGTACTTCTCCTGCTCCAACGCTTCCATCAGGATTCGAACATGGCGCATTGCAGGCTTGCAATGCTTGGTTCCACTGTGTTGCCATTGCGTTTTCCAATTGCTGAATTTCAACAGCTGTTAATAAATCCAATTGTTCTGGAGCGTATGTTTCCATCTGTCTATCCACATAGGCTTGCCTAGCTTCTGCTGCTGTTGCATATTCCCCAAACAAACTTTGTTCGCATTCTTCGCAACTACTGAAACAGTCGTCCAAAAACAAAGGTGAAGGCGATATGCTTTGTGGCGCTACATAACACGGATCATTAGGATCTTGCAAACGAGAGATATAATCATCTACATAGGCTTTCAAAGCTTCCGAATCTACCATTAATTGCTTGGTTATCGTAAAGGTTCCTCTCTTTACTGGTATATTAAAAGTATCCAAAGCAAAAGTATTCCCAGTTGCCCCATCCATAACAATTTTGGTATTCTCTACAGGGCTTGGCATCAAACTCTGCGCATCATCCCCTAAAATATCTATAGACAAATCATAAGCTAACGGGTAAGATTGATCATCAACGCAGCCCATAGTAAAATAAGGGTCCTCATGAGATAAATCGTACGTAAATTTTCGGGTTTCATTCAATACTGCCGTCTTCACGGAAGAATAAGACAATTGATCTTGAAGATTACCCAATTCCCTGGTTGTTCCCAGAATGTTGGTATCTTGATTGGTATCAGTATCGGAACGACGTACCTTTCCCAATAAATCACTACGGATTTCCTTATGTAATCCGCTTTCGTCTTGTTCATCCTCCAAAGACATCAAATGTTCAGGTGAATACCCCGCCAAAGCAGTAGCAATGGTACGTCCTTGCGGATCGAGATAACTGATACTCAATTGTCGGTTAGGATCCAACACCATATTTTTTTTATAATGCTTAAAATTACCAACAGAGTATCCAAACAAGCGATTTAGTTCCTTTTGCTCCGGGATACCATAATAATATTCCATTTCATGACCAGAACCCAATTGGTGTGTAAGTCCTACTCCACTCTTTCTACGAATACGCCCTGTATTGTCTGGAGTATATTCTATTTGTGACATAGGAAATCCTGCTGCATTAGGCACCCTATTTCTAAATGGATCGGAAAGTGCATTTTCAGAAGAATAATACTTAGAAGCTCCTGAATCTGTTCCCATCATCTTTTCGCTAGATGGTTGATCTAGTATGTTTTGATCATTCTTATCAAAGTCCGAATAACTGAATGGATCTCCCGCCGCGTTATTGTTAAAATTGGGATAATATTTCAATTCCTTTTGATTTACCGGTACCGGCAATACTTCCACTGCCGGACGCCCTTGTGCATCATAAACAACCTCGCCTACAACTGTATTTGCATCTGTATTAAGCGTTGTAACAGTTTGACGGTTGCGTAAACTACCATCAAAATAACTTACTACTTCCTTCTTTTTACCTTCCTCTGCATAAGAAGCTTGAAATTGCCAATTCTTACCTAGTTCATGGTCTTTGGTTACTTCAAATACATGCGGCCAATCTTCCACAGTTACCTTATTTGTTTCTTCACTGGTCCAATTCCCTAACTTTTCTCTAGTTACATCTTCCATAAAACGTCCCACGCCACGAACACGATAAATCAAATACCCTCTACCAAAAACCAACGGAATGGTATAATGATTTTCGCGCACTCTAACTCGAGTGCTATTACGTTGGAATTTCTTTTCTGAAAAATAAACCTCACTCATAGTCAATGGCTCTACTTCTTCTCCATAATTGTCCACCCAGGTCCATTCCAAATCGTATGCTTTGGCTCCGTTTATATGAGGCCATAAAAAATGCAATTCCTTTCCATCATAATTAGCCGATAAATCTGGAACCCAAGACGGTAACTCCTCATAACGTTCCTTGTTATGGCCAATAGTCAATTGTATGTTTGCCGGTACGGTTCCGTTTATTACAGCAGGGGTACCTGCATCTATATTCTTAAAAACATATTTTACAATTTCAACTTGGGCTCCATAGGCTCCATTGAGAATGTAACGTTGTGTGTTTATTTTATTCCCTGCTCCAGCAATACGATTGTTTACTACCTTTAATTTTTGTGTCTGAACAATTGAAGATAAACTCCCATCTTCTAATATACTCCTTATCTGGAGTGTAATTGCGAAACGATATGTTGTATAAGGCTCCATATTCGGCAAAATTTCCAAATCCACATAAGCATAAGGTTTTATATTTACCGAAGTAGAGGAAGCAAGTAATGGGCTTACATAACTTAGTATACTTGTGGTTTGCTTTGCTTGTTCTATTTCTGCGGGCGTAAATAATTGTTCTTCTTGCCCATGAATTGAAAAAGACATCATACCAATTACAATTCCTAAAATGTATCTATAAAAAGATGTTCTTGTTTTGTACATATTGTCTGTGAATTATTGATTGGTTTGATTGATTAATTTGTATTCTTTATAAGTATCGGCTAGTACCAAACTAGCCCCTTTTTGAACTATGTAATGAGAAAAGACTTTATGATTATCTTTATTATGTATTTCTGAAAATTCTATTTCCACGCGAGCTGTATCATATTCTTGCGTTCCAGAATCGGTTACAAAAGGTATTTTTTTAGAAAAAAACAATTCTTGCTTTAACAAGGTATTCTTTTCCCCATGCACATGTAACATGACTTTTTGAAAAGGCAAAGGTATTTGTTGATTCTTTAAATCCAGTTCTATTATATTTACTCCTTCCTGTGTTTTTAAAGATACTGCCTTATAAAATTGCAGTATTTGTGAAATATCTGCAGGATTATTCATTTTCTCTGTTAATTGCGAATAATAAACTGTTTTAGTTTTATGGTTAATTTTAAGTTGTCCTTCTGAAAATTGCAGTGCTTCCATATCCATTGCCTTCATCTGGAAGATTTCTCCTTTTTTATAAAGTGTTCCACTATATTGCTCTGTGATTTGGTCCCCTGTATATCCTCTATACATGGTATAAGTCATCTTTAAAGTATAGTTTGCTTCATCGGCATAAACCTCCTTAAGTTTTTCAAAAACTACAATAGCCTCTTTCGTTTGAGCTTTACTAGCCTTGATTCCTATAATTGATAGAATACTAATGATTACAAATCGAACTAACGTTGTCATACTCTTGTTATTTTTTGTTTTTTCTAAATTGTCCTTTTATTTTTAAACTCATCTAAATCAGAAATAATTCAAATTTCTTATGAGCATCTTGAAATTTAATTGGTATCATTGATTGATTTCGCATTCCCTGATCTGGTTTCTTGAATGGTAAATACCCCACGTTCCGTTTCTTTTTTAACTCTTACCAATCCGCCTTCTTGGTCATACTCATAGAAGGTAGCATAATTATTCTCATCCAATTCGGACATGAGACGTTGGGTTACTGGATCGTAAACAAACGTCTTCATATTGCTATCATACGGATGAAAACGAAGATCATCAAAATACACATTAATATCAGATGCCGTATTTTTAAGTGACAAGGTCATTTGATAGGCATCTATAGGTATAATAAACGAACCTGAAACCTGTTGCCACCCTTCTATTACCGAACCTTTAGGAACAAACTGAAGTGACTCTGATTGCATTGTTTGCTCATTTTCATCCTGATATACAATCTCCATCATTGCATTGGCATAGGTTATTGGTTGATAATTCGTTATTTCCTCATACTCATAGAACGTTACTTCAGAATGTATTCCTGAACTTCCTGAATCAAAATTATTTATATCAGTCAATGTTGTCGAAAATATTCCTGCATTTTGAAATCTGAAATCTGAAATAATTTTAAATTCTCCATTTTCTACCTGTACATCTTTAAAATTTAATGTAAGGTTATCGGAATTATCACGAAGTGGGTAATGATAATCTAATATAGCGGTAGTTCCAAAGGGATTTCTTCTTCTTACTTTAGGAGATTTATATGTAAACGTGCTTGTTTTGTTGCTATTTAAAGCAAATGAAAAACCTATGATACGTCCATAATCATCCTTTTCCGCTTCAAAATCATATACGATTAATTTTCGCTCCTCTATTTCCGTATCCTTTACATATGCCATCAGCGCATTGAAATCAAGGTTTTCTGTTGTACTATAAGGAATGTATTCGTCTTTTGGGATACTATAAATAGCTGGCTCTGAACTAAGAATTTTGTCTTTCAGATGATTTAACAAACCTACAAACAACTCAGCTTCTTCACTACTGTTGAATGGTCGTACATCCGGGTTTATTGGATTTACTCCTTGTTCACGCACCCAAGCGTTAATTACATAACGATCGCCAGTCTTAGGTTTGAACTTCTCACAACCAAACAAGGTTGGCGCCTCTTCATCAAATATTCTAACCAATACCCCTTGTCGTATACTCTTGCAACCATTCATTGTCTGTTCTGCATAATACATTTGTCCATCTTCTAACTCTTCAGATTCAGCGTAAATTGTCCCTCCAATTTCTTGATCGTACCAACGAATCTCATGGCCAATAGCCAGTAAATTCGCAATGGTATGGGGTTGATTGATATAAAAGGTTTGTTCTGTAGAAGGCACATACGGAGGAAAGACTTCTATAATACTTACAATCACAGGTTTTCGTTCTTCACTCTCAAATCCATAAGCATCCACCTGAACCGCATAATAAGTTGTTCCATCTACCAACACTGTTGTTGAGTTCAAGCTAGTTCCTCCTTCTTCCTCAGCATACCAAACAATGGAAGCTCCTTCTTCCAATTGAAGTACCCCGTCCAGATCTTCAAGAATAGCACCCTCACATGCCAATTGGTAACCATCACCTTCTGGCAAAGGTGTACCAATAAATACTTCTACTTGAGCTCTACATGGAAATTCCCCCATTTGAGCAAAATAACGTTGTTCGTGTATCAATAAATCATTTGAGTCCAATGGAGTACCTCCCAAGGGTTCCAAATACCATTGAATAGATTCTCCTTGTACTTGTAAATCTCCTACCGTGGCTTGAAGCCCTTCTGAGAATACCTGAAAAGGATCCGCTTGTGGTACGTTTGCGCTAACCGTAACGGTCAATGGAGTACGAACATTCAATGTATCGTTTACATCATCCCACCAGTATATTTTTCCTCCAGTGTTTTCAGCTTCCGAGGAAATAAATGCATCTTTTTCCAATACAACACCTCCAGTTTCTTCTAAATACCATTCTATGTTTTCCCCTTGCGGAACCAAATCCCCCACCAATGGGTATTCAACAGACAAAGCACTCAAGCAAAAGGCATTGTTAATTACTTCTACTATCAAGGTTATCGGATTACGCTCCAAAGTTAAATCTGTTACCACACTATTAGTAGCCAAGAAATAATAGACTCCTGCATCTGCATTGGTGACATTACTTATTATCAACTCCTTAGAAGTAGCTCCTGTAATTGCAACTCCATCCTTATACCACTGATAACTGTTATTTGGACTGGTTAGGGCTGTACTTGTCAATGTGATATTGCCACCAAGAACTGCATTTTGAGTCTCTATTTGATCTACTTTGCTCTGAGGTGCGTATTTATAATTAGGAATATTATCTATATACGAAAGATGTTTTGCTTCAAAATCATTAAAGACAAATTGATTATTATAGAAATATAAAAATGATAACCCTGCAAAGTCAGGTAAATCTTCTGCTAATTGGTTATCATTTATTATCAACCTTCTTAAATTGGGCAAAGTGCTCAATGACACTGGTACAGCCCCTGTCAATTGATTGAAAGAAAGCCCTAATACTGAAAGTTTTGTTAAATTACCTAAAGAGCTAGGAATGGTTCCTGTTAGGTTGTTTTGGTCTAGACTCATGATCGACAGGTTATTCAAATTCCCTAAAGACTCAGGGATGTTTCCTGTTAATTGATTACTATCTAACCTCAAATTCCCTAGATTGCTCAAATTCCCTAGATTACTTGGAATCTCACCTGTCAATTGGTTGACCTCTAATCTCAGTTTATACAGATCGGTTAATCCTGATAGGGTTGCCGGAATCGCTCCTGTAAGTCGATTATGACTTAAGGCAAAAATGGTAAGCTTGCTCAAGTTACCTAACTCAGGTGGAATCTCACCTGTCAATTTATTTGCTCCAAGTGATAACTCTGTTAAATTAATTAATTGTTCTAATTCTGAAGGGATACTACCTGAAAGTTTATTACCCGATAAATTTAATTGCTGAAGGTTTGTAAGATCTTTTAATTGAGTTGCTATAGTCCCTTCAAGATTGTTATATTTTAAAACTACGTTTGTTACACTACCATTGGTTACCGTTACCCCGTACCAATCACATACTGGAACCGAAGTGTTCCAGTTCGTATTGTTGGTCCAATTGTGACCATTCGTAGAATTATACAATGCCAGTAAGGCTTGCTTCTCAGTTTCTGAAACCCCGCAATTATTTTCTGTAACAGTAAGAGTAATTGGGTTTCGTTCTAGTGTAAGATCGGTTACCACACTATTGGTTGCCAAAAAGTGGTACACTCCCGCATCGGCTTCAGTCGCATTACTTATTATCAACTCCTTGGAAGTCGCTCCTATAATAGCAACTCCATCCTTATACCACTGATAACTGTTATTTAGGCTGGTTAGGGCTGTACTTGATAACGTGATAGCCCCTTCTGACTGAACAACCTTTTCTTCTATTACATCAACCTTCGTTTGGGGAATGTAGGTAAAACTAATTTTAGTATTGTACATAGGGAAATCGTCCTCGAAATCGCTAAAAACGAAATTATTATTGTTTATATGAACTCTATATAAACTTGACATTAATGCTATACCTGGAGGAATAACACCACTCATTTTATTATTATTTATTTGAAGATTTACTAGTTTTGTTAAATTTACTAAGCTAGCCGGAATACTTCCTGTTAACTTGTTATTATACAACCATAAGTACTTTAAGTTACTCAAATTACCTAAATTATCAGGAATACTCCCTTCTAGTTCATTGTTATTTAATGCCAAAAAAGATAATTCTTCAAGCTCCCCAATATCACTTGGAATCATACCTGAAAATCGATTCTGCTGTAAATTTAATGTCTTTATATTTTCTAAATTAGCAATAGATGTTGGAATGGCTCCTTCCAAGTTATTTGAGTGCAACTCCAACTGATTCAATTTTACCAAATCACCTATTTCTTCTGGTATTTGCCCGGTTAATTGATTATTGTAAAGGAGTATTTTAATGACATTTCCATTCAATACCGTAACTCCATACCAATCGCAAACTGGTGCATCCGTCAACCAATTGGTATTGTTTGTCCAATTGGAACCACTTGTAGCATTGTATAACGCAATTAATGCTTGTTTTTCTACTTCTGAAACATCACAAGACATCTCATTCAAATTACCCGACACTTCTTCTAGGCTATACCCTTTACCTACTATTATGAAGAAAAATATAAGGATGATATTATTAAATACTATTTTCATTTATAAGTTATCTTTAATTTTAAAATAACGGAGTTGCATTACCTCCACTTCCTCCGTTTCTATATCCAACCGGATCCAATGTAACCACTGGACTGTAATCAACTGGGGTTCCAGCTCTATTGAGTACTCTAATATCCACTGCCGTATAATTAGGATGTGTATGCCACCAATGTCTTCTTCCTTTTCTTGCTTTTACTTCAAATTGAACAAAGGCGCGGCCTGTAGGTCCCAAATGCAATGCAATGGTTTTACTTGTCATGTAGAACGAATCACCACCATTAACAGACACATCCGCTCCCCTATTTCCATAACGTTGAGGAGTGACCACACAATTCACATCTGTATTTGGAGTACCTTGAATAGTAAATGTTGCTTGCTTTTTCCAACCATATATTTGTCCAGATAGCTTTACGTCTGTTATGAGCGGCTCTGCATTATCATCACATGCATCACCGATTCCATCTTCATCATAATCCTGTTGGTTATTAGGCACATACATACAATTGTCTTGATCATTTGGCCATCCATCACCATCAAAATCGTCATTTGGTTTCACTTCTGCTTGCAATTGCGTTGTCAAATCGGCTTTATAATTCTGAGGAATCAACAAACTGGTATTCCCTGTATGGGCACGGGTAGTAGATGCTTCTATTCCTTTGTCCCCATCTTCTTTAGTTAATTCCTTAAAGCTATAATGTCCTTGGTCCGTATTTAGAAAGCTATAATCTTCAAAGTTATCTGCACCCATATAGCGATATTTACTATTTGAAGTAACCGCGGTTGGTAAAGTAAAGTTATACCCATATTGTGCCGATGAATAACGGTTTAATGCATCCTTGTTCTCTATTTCCGCTCCAAATGGGCTATACTGGGTTACTTCACTGGCAAAGGTCCAAGCATCCAATGCCTGCTCGTGCGGTTCCCATTTGTTGTTCGCTGTCATGGTATAATATGGCGTAAATGCTTTGAAATACCCTTCTTTACGTGTGTTCTTTTTAGTATTATCTCCTTGAGTAACTCCTATTCTTTCCGTCAGGTAAGCATACGATTTCTTTGCTTTCCAATCTCCCTTTACATTATATAAATAAGGATTGAAACCATAGCTTTCAATATTTAGATTCGCTAATTCTTCCGAATCTGGAGTTGCAAATGGGATGCTCTCCAATCCGTTTTCACATTGGCAATTCCAAAAATCGTCATAAGCCACAGCACTAGCGTTTACAATGCGAAGGTTATTAGCCATACTACTTCCTTCATGCTGATAAAAACTTTGATCTGTAATGCTATTCACCCATTTACCATCATTATCCTTCAAAGGATTTTTCATCATAGTTATGGATCCCATTTTTGCTTGTTGCAGGTTACGGTATCCTGAACGCATCACTTTGAACACAATGTTTTCCTCAATAATTTTTGCACTTCTATTAATCACTACTCCTTCTTCATTCATCAATAAAACTCCTGTTCCTGCTTCATTGAATTCAACCACCCATAGCCGCTCTTCCGTATCTATCCCATAAGATGCAAGAATTTCATCTCCTTCAGTAAGATACTTTCTAGCATTTGGGATGGAAAAGTAATCTCCAAGGGGTGTCAATATTCCCTTGTTCCCTAAGTTCCTTGTTGCTTGCCCCATTTGGTCATAGCTCCAATAGGCAGGGAAATCGAAATTATAATAACTGTCATCAAACTCGTTCTCTGTTCTGGTTAACAATACTTCTCCAGTTTCGGCATCCCATGCCTCATTGGTAGTAGAAACCTTTGAGCCTAAATCGGTGGCCACCTTTTTCTTCAAAATACCTGTTTGATGTATTACCTTTGTGGTAATGGCACTATGCGCTATATTTTCATGCTCATTGTACGTAGGAAAAGCAGTGAACACAAAAATAATGAATATAGGAATTGTAAAAACCACGAAATTCCCATTTACTCCAGCCGATTTAGAGTTAGAATAACTCTCCCGAAAATCATTAACAACATCATAATCTACCCCTATTTGTCTGTCCTTATTGTTCACCGTTCCATCTTTATAGATTACTGGAACCGTATTATTTAATTTTTTGGTATCGGAAGCATCAGTATTATATTCGTATTCTACTGAGGAAATTGGATCTTTCATTCCTTCCTGATATACATACTGTCCTTTTTGTTTACCATCCATGTCATTGGTACGTACCACATATCCTTGAGTCATGGTAAATTCATTCTTAACGATGACAGGCATGCCGAAAAGCCCAGCGACAAGCTGCCCCAATACATTGTTCTGATTACTAGGGAGTCGTTTGTCTATGTCCGTATAATCAACCTTTGTTGGAAAATCTTTAGATGTAAAATGTTCTGTGACCACTTTTCCTGTGGCATGTTTAGTAATATCTTCCCTTTCTAGGTTTTTTACAGTTACACGCCCGTAAGTTACCTTTGCATGGGGGAAAAAAGCTTTCCCAAAAGGCTTTTCTACATAACTTACCTCTCGTGGTGCCAACAAACGCTTTCCTTCATCATAAAAGGGTTCTACAAATGGATTTTCTGCACTGTCATTGGGTTCAAAAGTAGCTACGCCACTAGTTGTACCATCTTCCAATTCATATTCATAGGTTTGCCCATAGTTTCTTGAAGCATCACCTCCCATTTTATCCCACTGATCTGTCATGACCAGTTGTTTAACTCGTACTCCTCCTCCATATTTATTCTTGTTGGGAACAGTTAATCTAATCCAAGATTTTTCCGGCACAAACCTTTGTGCACATAGATGACTATCGCTTCTCAACTTTCCATTGGGACCAGAAAATATTTGTCCAATGGCTCCAATACTTGAAACTAACTTTCGAGCGATGGTTCCAGCATTT
>Ga0209291_1003666_pt1 | contig 11181 bp, 7 predicted proteins | sample GOMGulsemesocosm_FD_184633 | JGI IMG/M metagenome (GOLD analysis project Ga0209291, IMG submission 184633) | Methane-oxidizing microbial communities from mesocosms in the Gulf of Mexico - GOM9B Gulf of Mexico (SPAdes) (version 2) | ecosystem: Environmental > Aquatic > Marine > Cold seeps | place... | reverse complement strand
CTATCGCTTGTTAAAAACAAAGCAATAGCTTTTATCGAATTAGGACAACGACATTAGAACATTTATTCTAATGTCGAGTCAATAGACGGCTAAATGGATATAAGCCGTGATTATTCTGTGTGCAGGAAATTGATAACGGCGCAAAAACGCTCTGTGAGGCCATTGATTGCGTGATAGCGAGCGATTGAGATTGCAATGTAACACGGCGAGTAGATTTAAAAATGCTCGAGAAACCCGCAATTTATATGATTACGGGTATAAACCAATTCATTATATGTTATGAAGCAATGATCACTTGTTCAATTTGTGCCAAGCGATCTTGTCCCCAACAAGCAACGTTTTGAAAGCGAAAACAAGGAGCTCCCCACAAACCTAAGCTATTGATCGTACTTTGATTACAGTCAGACCATTGTTGCCAATCGTTATCATTATTGTATTGCAACGCCTCTTCATAACTAAAATTGTGTTTTTCACACAAAGACTTAATCACTGCAACATGTGATAAATCTAAACCGTCCACATAAATAGCACTAAACGCGGACTTTATGAAAGCTAATGACTGACCTTTGAGCTCAGCGAAAGCAAATATTTGAAAAACATTAATAATGCCCTGACCCAAAGGATCTGTAATGCCCGTAAAAGGGATATCCAGTTTTTTAGCTTCTCTACTTGCATCAAAAACCACATACCTTTGCTTATTTTCGGTAATCGTTAGGCCACGCATTACGAGCGGTAATAAGAGTTTTATTTTAAGCGGAACCTGATAATGCTTACTAAGCTTCTCTGCTTGTAATAGACCAATATAAGAATATGGGCTGCGCAAAGAAATGAACGCTTCAAGGGTATTGTCATTGTCTTGATCTGCGGTAGCTTCTTTCTCCGTTTTGTCAGCAAACACCAGGTGATTTTTTTGATAAAAAGGTTCGCTTTCATCGTTTGCTAGACCGAAAGTTCTCAAACGTTTTTCTAAATGCTCAAGTCGGTCAATACCAACAAACCATTGTCCGGCAATAAAAATAGAGGCAGGTAAGTAATGCCCTTTTTTAACGAGCTGCTGTAAATTTTTAATCTGATAGTTTATCACTGGCGTTGAAGCACGATAATAGTCATCAAATTCGTTAAACCATGTTTGTTGAAAAAGTTGCCATGCGTTAGCTAATGTCTTTGGCCGTAATTGCCACATTTGCTGACCGGTAAACAGTGATTCTTCACTAGGTTGTTGAGTAATTTTTTTCAGTTGATATTGTTCGGCAACAACATTGGCATCCTTTATAGCCCAGCTATGCATAAGCTTAGGATCTATCGTAACACCAGGTACACTTTCGTAAACTAAAAATAATTTGAATTGAATATTGAAGCGTTTTTCTAACTCGGGAAGTACTTGTATCAGCATAAAACTATGCGGATCGTTTAACGCTAGATACACTTCAGCAATAGGTGTAGTGCGGAACCAATTTGGTACGGTGAAATAACGTAATTTTAATAACCATGCACGCTTGTCACTACGAATTAACCTGACTTTAAACCAAGTCAATATTTTAGTTATAATAGCTTACTCCCTGTTTTATCCCTGAATTTACAAATAACTTTGTAACCCTTCTGACACGATAATATTATTCACGTAGAATGGGCGCTATTATAAACACAACTTGCCGCTAAGCGTAGATAAATAGTGTGAATTTCTTTGTTGCAAAACATATCCATTATTTTCAATAAGCTTTCATCACCTTAACGTCATTAATAAAAAATTCGAGAACAATCTTGTTAGACAATATTAATCAATTACTGTTACGAAATGTCGATTTATTAAATGCTAAATCACCCTTATTTATTAATTTACCCGTGGACGATTTTTTCAAAACATATCAAACACTTTATCCACAGGCATCGTTGACTTTATACAACACGAATTATCAGCGACACCAACAAATACAGCGCTTAGAATTAGAAAAATCGACTTCAGTTTTTGCTGCTTGTTACCAAAGTGAAGTCAAACATGATCTGGTGATTATTCAATTTCCTAAAAGTAAGGCTGAATTAAACTTTACCTTAGCTATGCTTGCCACATATACCACCGAAGAGTGCTTAGTCTTAATCGTTGGTGAAAATAAAAGTGGTATAAAGTCGATAGCAAAACTGACTGCCAACCAATTAAACGAATGCGCTAAGATTGATGCGGCACGCCATTGCTTATTATTTGCTGCCAATCTGATTCCAAACCAAGAAGAATTTCAATTAGCCGAATGGCTTAAGCCTTATTCGTTTTCAATAAATGATACCGAAATCAATGTCGTTGCTTTACCTGGTGTGTTTAGCCATAACGGTCTAGATATGGGTACAAAGGTTTTATTGGAAAATTTGCCTAAAAAAATATCAGGCAAGGTCTTAGACTTTGGTTGTGGGGCGGGAGTTATTGCGAGTTACTTAGGAAAGACCATACCGGGCATTCAATTACACCTACTCGATGTTTGTGCATTAGCTTTATATTCAGCACAAGAAACCCTAAAACTCAATGGGCTAACCGGTACAGTGTTTCCGTCAAATAGTTTGTCTGATGTAGAAGGGAAGTTCGATCAAGTTATTTCTAACCCTCCGTTTCATCTCGGTTTAAAAACAAATTATCAAGCGACAGAAACGTTTCTCGCTAAAATCAAACCTCATTTAACAGCAAAAGGTAAAGTCACTGTTGTTGCCAATAGTTTTTTACGCTATCAACCAATAATGGAAGAGGCAATTGGCCATACTCAAGTAATAGTAAAACAAAAAGGCTTTTCGCTATATCATTGCTCAATATAATTTTTCAATAATATTGCTCTATATATAAATTAAGTTACTATAAAACTATGGTAAAAATGAAAAGCATTCATTCATTAAACAGAAAACTGATGGTTATGATCATCGGTTTTATTGTCTTATTTGTGATTATTTCTTATCTGATCCTCGCGGTATTATTTATTGACGATGCCAAGAAAGACGCTACAAACCATACTCAATTTTGGGCTGAACTTATCGCAAAGACAAACAGCGACAGTTTATTAGCTGGTGATGAACTAGCCGCTGAAAATAACTTAATAATGCTTAAGGATGTGCCCTACATTAATTATGTGCGTATTTATAAAGTACACCCCGCACCTAAAGGTATTGTTTTTTTTACCAGTTATAATAAGAGTAATAATAGTTCACGTCTCCCTGAAACAGATAGCCAAATATCCACTTTAGCAACTTTATCAGCGTTATCAGCCCCCACTTTTAACAAAGATATTATCGAATTTATTGTTCCGATAAACCATCAATCAAAGATCGTAGGCTATGTTTACGTTCAAGTAAATACTGATAATATTCAAGAGATTACAACGGGAGTTTATATACGATTAACCGTGGCTTTTTTACTGTTATCTTTGATCACTTTTTTAATTGTGTTATCACTCAATCATTTTATTACGTCTCCAATGTCAAACATGGTTGTCCTGATACAACAAATTTATCAACAGAAAAAGTTCGACATTCGTTTACCTAAGATACCTTATAAAGAACTTGATATTCTTGCTAGAAGTATCAATATCATGCTGGACAGAGCTGAAAATCAGTTTGCTAAATTAACCGAAGCCGAAAAACTTAGTTATCAACAAAACGTAGAGCTTGAGAATAAAGTCGATAAACGGACACAAGCGTTGAAAGATTCTAATCAGGAATTATTGTCTACACTCGAAAAGTTGCATCAGTTTCAAGGTCAATTAGTTGAAAGTGAAAAAATGGCATCATTAGGTGATATGGTTGCGGGTGTTGCTCATGAAGTAAATACTCCCATAGGATTAGGCATTACCGCTTCAACATTATTGTCTGATCGATTAATAGAGATTAAGCAGGCTTTTGAAGATAAAACCCTAAAATCAAGTCACTTAAAGAAATTCTTGATCGAAGGCGAAGAAAACGCAGCGATTATTTATCGAAACTTAAACCGCGCCGCAGAGTTAATTACCAGCTTCAAAAAGGTTGCCGTAGGTCAAACGACTGAAGACGAAAGTTGTTTCAATGTTAAAGAATTATTCAGTGAAATTTTATTGACTCTCGCTCCTCAAATACAGAACACACCTTACCTCATTGACATTGACTGCCCAGAATCGTTAACCATACTAAGTAAACCAGAGCCTATTACACAAATTATTATTAACTTAATCCTAAACTCCATTATTCACGGTTTTGATAATAAAGTTCAAGGTACGATTGGTATTACTATTACTCAAACACATGATAATTTAGATATTAACTATCGAGATGATGGTATAGGTATTGATCAATCCATAGCTCATAAAATCTTTGAACCTTTCACCACGACTAAACGGGGTTCAGGCGGTAGTGGTTTGGGCTTGCACTTAGTTTACAATTTGGTTACCCAAGCACTGAATGGAAAAATTGACTGTATCAGTGATATAAACAGCGGCGTTAAATTTACCATTAGTTTCCCTGTCCAAATGGTTAATAATGTATAAAACACCTATATCTATGATTGTTTTTTCGCTAGGGGTTATATAACATAGAAATAATTGTATAAATATTTTTAAAAATCAATTGTAATAACATAGCGTAATTTAGTCTTATTCTATAACTTACAATAATGGACAAGAATCAACAAATCATAAAACTGGATTATCAAACATGCAAAAACCTCACATACTTATCGTAGAAGACGAAGATGTCACTCGCTTTAACCTACGTAATTTATTTGAAGCGGAAGGATACCAAGTATCAGAGGCTACTGATGGTGAAAGCATGGATACTCAACTTCAGAAGAACTCAATAAACTTAGTTATTATGGATATTAATTTGCCAGGCAAGAACGGCTTATTACTCGCAAGAGAACTAACCAGTAATAGTGAACTGGGTCTAATATTTCTCACTGGCCGAGATAGCGATATCGATAAAGTGCTTGGTTTAGAGATTGGAGCAGACGATTATCTAACCAAACCGTTTAATCCACGAGAATTGACCATTCGCGCTCGCAACATCCTTAGCCGAATTGGACAATCAAAAAATGAAGTAGAAAAGTCTGTGATCACTTTTAATGAATGGTCACTTGATGGTAACTCTCGAAAAATGACAGCACCAGACGGACAAGTGTTATCAATTCCTCGTGGGGAATACCGTGCTCTGCGTTTATTAATTGAACATACAGGGCAAATAGTTACACGCCAACAACTGATCAAAGAAATGACGGGTCGAGATCTTCGTTCCAATGACCGCACAGTTGATGTAACCATTAGACGTTTACGTAAGCACTTCGAATCAGTGCCTGACGCTCCAGAACTTATTAATACCATACACGGTGAAGGCTACCGTTTCATTGGTAGCGTTGATTAATAACTTCGACAACAGAATACATTCGTCACTCTTTGCTATCCATGGCACCGTGACATACCGTACATCCAGAATATAAAAAGGGAAGCATATTTGCTTCCCTTTTTATATTCAAATTATATTGAAAACACCCGTTATTTTGATAATAACCATTGCTTAAACGCGTTCACCGCCTGATTATTTGCCGTAACGAGCTCTTCGGCATACTTATTTTTTTCTGTCCATGAATCCGTTAGTTTTTCTATTACCACTAACTTCGCATGCAGAGATACTAGCCCAACACTGCCCGTAGCACCTTTCATTTTATGACAACGTTCTTGCCATAACTCTTGAGATTCTTGTACTACAGCATCAGCAATATCATGAATATAGGTGATTGATTGTTGAATATATAAATCTAACATTTGCTGAACAATGGTTTGCCCTAAGCTATCTAAGTATCCATCCAACAAATTAATATCTAACTCTTCGTTTTTATTCACAAATATTACCTTTATTTATTTTTTTATTGGCGCTATTAAATTCATTGTAACAAGAAAAACATCGATGTCATTAAACAAATTATCCCAATCTAGCGTTAGTCACGTAACGGTAGTATATCTGCATCTAATTATAAGATAGAATACGCGCCCTTAATAAGTTTGTTATGTACTGAAGTTTCAAGAGACCCTTTACGTAGCGCAGTTAGAAACACTGGAGTAGAAATGTCAACATTAATGCCTGATATCGCCAATCACACCACAGCTCAAACCGAAGGAACCCTCGATTGGGTTGGAATGAGTAACATCGAAATGCCTATAATGGTTGCTTCTCAAGGTGAAAATGAGCGCATGGTTTCTGCTTTTGTTGATGCATTTGTTAACTTGAAAGAGCCGCAAGCTAAAGGCATTCATATGTCTCGTTTATATTTATTGCTTGATGAACTTTCAACCAGTAATACTTTGAATTTCCAAAGTTTAGTTTCTTTACTTGAAGGATTTATTAGCAGTCATCATGATCTGAGCGATAATGCAAAAGTGCAATTTCGTTTTGACTACCACTTAAGAAGAAAGTCTCTTATTAGTGGTAAACAAGGCTGGAAAGCCTACCCGGTTATATTAACGGGCCGTTTGAATAAAGGTAAAATGGATATCGAATTGGCTGTTGATGTTAGATACTCTTCAACCTGCCCTTGTTCTGCTGCACTTGCTCGACAGTTAATTCAAAAAGCTTTTAAAGACAAGTTCACTGAACAAGAAGCCGATTTAGATTCAATCCACGAATGGCTTGGAACTACTGAAGGTATCGTTGCGACTCCACATAGCCAACGCTCAGTTGCTGAATTAAAAGTAAAACTCAATGATAACACCAGTGAATTCCCCATTACTGCCTTAGTTGATATTATTGAAGGGTCATTAAAAACACCTGTGCAAGCTGCAGTAAAACGTGAAGATGAACAAGAATTTGCTCGTTTAAATGGTCAAAACTTAATGTTTTGTGAAGACGCCGCTCGTCGTTTACAGCATGCAATGAATCAAGCCTCTGAATATGATGACTTTTGGCTTCGTATTAATCATCTTGAATCATTGCACGCGCATGACGCTGTTAGTGTTACCACGAAAGGTATTGTTGGCGGTTTCCAACCATAATTTAGATACTCTTTAAACATCAAGAAGATCCAACGCTCAAGGCCAGTAATCATTACTGGCCTTTTTGTTTTCTAATACTTACCTAATCTTGTATATACAACAATGCATAAATAATGAATATCGAAAAATCAGACCCCACGTAATCTTTCGTAGTTAAAATACCAACAAATGTAATTAAATTACACAAACAAAACAAAAATCACTCTGAACTTGCCTGTGACCATACTAAAATCTGCCAAAAATTCATATATTTTATATAGAAAACAACAACAAAGGTGACTTTGCGCTATTTATCAACAACTTACACAAATGTAAAATTATTACGAGCAAATACTCTATTTATATTGACCTTTTCCGCATAAGTGTTTAATGTAAAAGGTTCCTCTTGAGTGAAAACAGAGTATTTATGCATTTTTAGCATAATTTTATTCTTTCATCTTCATCTCTGTGCTCAAGCGGTTATATATTGAGGAGAAGGTTCAGCATGCTTTACGATCACAGCATTCAAAAAGATAACTGCGGGTTTGGTTTAATTGCTCACCAACAAGGTGAAGCAAGCCATAAGCTAGTTAAAACGGCAATTCACGCACTTGACCGTATGCAACATCGCGGCGGTATTGCCGCCGATGGTAAAACGGGTGACGGTTGTGGCCTGTTAATGCAGAAGCCTGATAGCTTTTTCCGCGCTATCGCTGAAGAAAATAGCTGGCAGCTAGGCCGAAAATACGCTGTAGGCATGATATTCCTTAATCCTGACCCTATACAAGCAGCTGTAACTAAGAAAATTCTTGAAGAAGAACTAGCCCAAGAAATGCTTACACTTGTTGGCTGGCGTAAAGTTCCTACTGATACGTCGATGCTTGGCGAAACAGCTATCAACAATATGCCCCAAATCGAACAAGTATTTGTTGACGCGCCTCCAGGTTGGAGAAATCGCGATTTAGAGCGTCGTCTATACATGGCTCGTCGTCGTGCAGAAAAACGTATCGAAGATAGCGTTTTTTATGTCGCCAGCTTGTCATGCTTAGTTACCATCTACAAAGGCTTAATGATGCCAGTAGATTTACCTAATTTTTATTTAGATCTTGCTGATATTCGCATGCAAACCGCTATATGTGTTTTTCATCAGCGATTTTCAACTAACACTTCACCGCAATGGCACTTAGCACAACCTTTTAGATATTTAGCCCATAACGGTGAAATTAATACCATAAAAGGTAATCGTCAGTGGAGCCGTGCACGCACACATAAATTTCAGTCGCCTTTATTACCTGACTTACAAGACGCAGCACCGTTTGTGAATGAAAGGGGTTCTGATTCGTCATCATTAGACAATATGCTGGAATTATTTCTAGCGGGCGGTATGGACTTATATCGTGGCATGCGTTTATTAATGCCACCCGCTTGGCAAAACAGTCCGTTAATGGATGATGATCTAAAAGCCTTTTACGAATTTAATTCTATGCATATGGAACCATGGGACGGCCCAGCAGGCGTAGTGGTAACCAATGGTCGTCATGTTGCTTGTAACCTTGATAGAAATGGCTTGCGTCCTGCTCGATATGTAATTACCCGCGATGGTTTTATTACACTGGCTTCAGAAGTTGGTATTTGGGATTATGGCGAAGACGAAGTGGTTGAAAAAGGCCGTGTCGGTCCTGGCGAAATGCTTGCTATTGATACCTATACCGGAAAAATATTCACTTCTACCGATATTGATGAAGAGCTAAAAGTTCGCCATCCGTATCGTGAATGGTTAGATAAAAATATTCGTCGTTTAGTGCCTTTTCACAAACTTGACGCGGAACTTATTGGCAAGCGTGTCTTTGACGACCAAACCATGTCGCAATATCATAAAATGTTCAATTACAGCTATGAAGAAATTCAGCAAGTTGTTAAAACATTAGCCGAAAATGGTATCGAAGCTACCGGTTCAATGGGTGACGATACACCGATGGCGGTACTTTCGAGTCAGCCTCGCACCATTTTTGATTACTTTCGTCAACAATTTGCACAAGTAACAAATCCACCTATTGATCCATTACGTGAGCGTTACGTTATGTCTTTAGGTACCTGTATTGGTCGTGAGCATAATGTATTCAACGAAACTACCGGTCATGCAGATCGCATTTTATTTGCAACTCCTATACTTATGTACACAGGGTTAAAGCAACTTCGTGAACTTGACCCACAATATTATCGTAGTGACACGTTAACTTTAAATTACGACACAGATGAGGGTTTAGAAGCCGCTATCATCCGTTTATGTGATGAAGCCGAGACACTCGTTCGTGATAAAAGCACGGTCATTTTAGTACTCTCTGATCGTCAAATACATAAAGGCATGTTACCCATTCCTGCAGCTATGGCGGTAGGTGCAGTACAGCAACGTTTAGTTGACAAACAATTACGTTGTGACTCTAACATTATTGTTGAAACAGCTTCAGCACGTGACTCTCATCACTTTGCCGTATTGCTCGGCTTAGGCGCAACGGCTGTATATCCATATCTAGCTTTTGAAACCATCGAACAACTTGTCGACCAAGGGCAAATTGAATTAACCGCACGCCAAGCCGTAATGAATTATCGTGACGGTATAAATAAGGGTTTATTGAAAATATTATCAAAAATGGGTATTTCAACGATTGCCAGTTATCGTTGTGCCGGTTTATTTGAAATCATTGGTTTGCACCAAAATATCATGCAGTTATGTTTCCCAGATTTACCTAGCCGTATTCAAGGAGCTGATTTCTCTGATATAGAACAAGACAATATCAACCTAGCCCGTAAAGCATTTTTAGCCCATCAAAAAGTGAATCATGGTGGTTTACTCAAATATGTACATGGCGGTGAATACCACGCCTACAATCCTGATGTAGTGACTTACTTACAAAAAGCAGTAGAAACGGCTAATTATTCGGATTACCGATTATTTGCCGATCAGGTTAATAACCGCCCTGCTGCTACATTACGTGATTTGTTAGGTTTTAAAGAAAATACCCCGTCTATTGATATCAGCAAAGTAGAAGCAGAAACAGAAATGTTCAAACGTTTCGACAGCGCAGCTATGTCAATTGGCGCTTTAAGTCCTGAAGCCCACGAAGCACTCGCTATTGCGATGAACCGTTTAGGCGGATATTCGAATTCTGGTGAAGGTGGTGAAGATGAACGCCGTTTTGGTACAGTGAAAAATTCACGTATCAAACAAATTGCTTCAGGTCGTTTTGGTGTAACACCGCATTACTTAGTTAATGCAGACGTATTACAAATCAAAGTCGCACAAGGAGCAAAACCCGGTGAAGGTGGTCAACTACCTGGCGATAAAGTTTCACCTTTAATTGCTAAGTTACGATACTCAGTGCCAGGAGTAACACTAATTTCTCCGCCGCCGCACCACGACATTTATTCAATTGAAGATTTAGCTCAACTTATATTCGATTTAAAACAAGTAAATCCTAAAGCGGTAATTTCTGTGAAACTTGTTTCGGGTCCTGGCGTTGGCACTATCGCCTCAGGTGTCGCTAAAGCTTACGCCGATTTCATCACTATTTCAGGCTACGATGGTGGGACGGCTGCAAGTCCATTAACGTCTGTAAAATATGCAGGTTGTCCGTGGGAATTAGGTTTGGCCGAAGCACATCAATCTCTGGTGACAAACGGTTTACGTCATAAAGTACGCTTACAGGTTGATGGCGGATTAAAAACCGGTATCGACATTGTTAAAGCTGCCATTTTAGGCGCTGAAAGTTTTGGTTTCGGTACTGCGCCTATGGTTACGCTTGGCTGTAAATTCTTACGTATTTGTCATTTGAACAATTGTGCAACAGGTGTTGCTACGCAAGATGATGTTTTACGTGAACAATTTTTTAAAGGTTTACCAGACCAAGTCATGAACTACTTTAAGTTTATTGCGCATGACGTACGTGAAATTCTCGCTGAATTAGGCGTCGAAAGCTTAACCGCTATTATTGGTCGTACCGATCTGTTGGTGCCATTATCTGGCTTAACAGCGAAACAACAAAAGCTTGATTTATCGCCAATTATTGCACCTGTTGTTGCAGGCGAAGACACCGCACTTTACCAAACAGAAGAGAATAATCCTTTTGATAAAGGCGTATTAAATAAAGATATATTAGCCGCTTGTAGTGAAGCAGTTTCACACAGCACAGGTGGTGAATACCGTTTTGCGATTCAAAAT
>Ga0209291_1003656_pt1 | contig 11206 bp, 10 predicted proteins | sample GOMGulsemesocosm_FD_184633 | JGI IMG/M metagenome (GOLD analysis project Ga0209291, IMG submission 184633) | Methane-oxidizing microbial communities from mesocosms in the Gulf of Mexico - GOM9B Gulf of Mexico (SPAdes) (version 2) | ecosystem: Environmental > Aquatic > Marine > Cold seeps... | reverse complement strand
ATTTATCTAATAATTTAAACATATCGATCAAGCTATTTCTTTGTTCTGGAATAAAGTAAACCTTCTTTTCATCCTTACGCTCAATTGTTTTTGAAATCTGGAAGAAAATATCACCAATTCTTTCTAAGTCATTCACAATACTATTCATTGCTCTAACACGCTGAGATGTCTTTTCAGTCATTTCACCTTCAGACACTTTTGCTAAATAAGTAGCTACTTCAATTTCAACTCTATCAGTAATCTCTTCATACTTCTCCATTTTGGTATGAAGCTTAGATTTAAGCTTAGCATTTTGTTCAGTCAACAAATTCTGAGCAAAACCACTCATTCTACTTGTTAACTCTCCAAATTTAGCCACTTCTTTCTTAGCTTCCAAAATTGATAAATCTGGGGTCACCATCAATCCAGCCCCAATATAATCTAAATGAAACTCTTCATCAGTACCACCTTTAGACTTCACTGTTCTTTCTGCCATTGATACCAAATTAGGAACAAATGGTAATAAGATAATAACATTTAAGGCATTAAATGATGTGTGGAATATTGCTAATCCTAAATTAGCAGAAGCTGTATCTACTGATGGGTCACCAGGTAAGAACATTTTAATTGCATCAAGAATAAAAGGGAATAATAAAATAGCCCAAGTTACACCTACAATATTAAATAATGAGTGAATTCTTGCCGAACGCTTTGCATGAACATTTCCAATAATAGATGCTAACTCAGCAGTAATAGTCGTCCCAATATTTTCACCTAAGATCATTGCTGATGCTACTTCAAAAGGAATCGCTCCTGCAGCAACCAAAGTCATTGTTAACGCCATAGCTGCAGATGAAGACTGAATTACCACGGTTACAATTGCTCCTAAGAACACAAACATTAATGGACCGTACCACACATCTTTAAACTCAGTAAAAAATTGAACTAAACCACTATCTGCTCCTAACGTAGGTACAGCAGCTTTTAACTCTCCCAATCCCATGAACAACAAAGAAAAACCAACAATTGCAGTCCCCCAATACTTTAACTTCCCTTTTCCAAAGAAAATCATTGGTGCTCCAAAAGCTATAAATATTAGCGCGTAAGAAGATAAACTTACTTTAAACCCTAAAAGTAAAATTAACCAAGCTGTGATTGTTGTTCCAATATTAGCTCCCATCATAACACCTGCTGATTGTTTTAATGTTAACAAACCAGCATTCACAAAACTTACAGTCATTACTGTAGTTACAGAAGAAGATTGTACAATAGATGTAATACCAAAACCAGTAAACACACCTTTTATTCTATTAGATGTTATAGACCCTAACATATTTCTTAACCTAGAGCCAGCAGCTTGTTGCAATCCTTCACTCATGATTTTCATTCCATAAATAAACATTCCTAACGCACCAATTAACACTAATAATTTAAATACACCCCAACCTCTTTTTGTTTTAAACTTAGCTTTATTAGACCAAATAGTATTTTCACCATTAGTTAAACCCAACTTTAAAACATATTTTTCTCCACCACTTAGTTCTTTTAATTTATAAGAAGTTTCTAAAACATTAACACCATCTACATGACTCCATTCAACACCTTCAACTTCTGCTTTAACCTGTTTTTCACCTATCTTAGTAATATACTTCACTACAATAGAATAGTTATTTTCTTTTAAATACTCAACAGCATCATAATCTAATGCCCACGAAACGTTTGCTGAACCTTCACTGCCATTAACAACAACATTCTTGAATACACCCTCTGTTAAATCATAAGACATTTCTTTTACCACCTCATCCATATGAGGAATAGAATCTTGATTTGCAAACGTAGTTGCTAAACCAATAATCATAAGACTAAATAATGCAATAAACTTTTTCATTTCTTTTTAAAATTATTTTGATACAAATATATACCAAGAATCTAAAGAAATAAAATTTCCAATGTTATGTTTATGTTAAGCAATTAAATTAACATTGGAGTAACATCACAATCACAAGACACAATTTATCCTGTCCACAATAGCCCCCTAAAGGTTTTCATGTAAAATTAATGTTAAGAAATCATTAAGCTTACTTTTTCACACCCATTATTCATTAAATTAATATGAAATTTGCATCAAAAAAATATTAAATACTTAAACAGTATTACAAAAAGTAAGATTAAACAAAAGAATATGAAATTAGGGGAAAATATATTAGCTATTGCTTTATTAGTGAGTACAACTCAACCTGTAAATGCACAAACCGCAAAACCAAAATTTGGAAAAGGGATTGTTATTGAAGGTGAAAATTATAAAATGAAAGCTGCTTTTAGATTTCAAAGTTTATATAATAATGAATGGAATGTGCGACAAGATGATTTTAATTACGTTGAAGACTACACTGGTAATTTTTTAGTAAGAAGAGCAAGACTTAAATTTGATGGTTGGGCATATTCGCCAAAAGTTAAATATAAAATGGAATTGGGCTTATCCAATAGAGATTTAAGTGGTGGTAGCGGTCCAGAGTATAAAAAAACGGCTAGAATGATTCTAGATGCCTATTTAGAATGGAACTTTTATCAAAATTTCTCAGTTTTAGCTGGTCAAACTAAACAACCCGGAAATAGAGAAAGAATTATTTCTTCAGCCAATATGCAATTTGTTGATCGTTCGAGATTAAATAAAAGATACACTTTAGATAGAGATATGGGCATCATGTTAAAACACCATTTTACTTTAGGAAAAACTTTTAAAGTGAAAGAAACATTTGCATTTTCTCAGGGAGAAGGAAGAAATATTACTGCAGGAAATTTTGATGGTTTCGCAACTACATTTAAAGTTGAATTATTTCCATTTGGAGACTTCAAATCTAAAGGTGCATACACTGGTGGAGATTTAAAAAGAGAATCAACTCCTAAATTAGCCTTAGCTTTTGCATATGATATTAACCGAAATGCTGTTAGAGAAAGAGGGCAAGGTGGAGACTTTATTCAAGATATAAATGGTACGTACGTTGGTAAAACCTTAAACTCAATTTTTATAGACTTTATGTTCAAATATAAAGGGTTTTCATTAATGGGAGAATATGCTAATAGATTAACTGCTGATGGGAATGAAGACGTATTAGATATCAATGATAACAACAATGTAATAGGAACTTATTTTACTGGTTCAGGAATCAATTTACAAGGAGGATATTTATTCAACACTAATTACGAATTGGCGGCTAGATATACGATAATTACACCCCAAACCCTAAATGTTGGTAAGAATGAATCAGAATTTGGATTAGCATTATCAAAATATGTTGTAGGCCATAAATTAAAAGTTCAAACAGATTTAGGTTATAGAGTGGTAGAAAATACTGCAACAACAATTAATGATGATAAATTATTCTGGAGGGTTCAAGTTGACATTCATTTTTAATTTAAATACAAGAATTATATAATAACTAAACCTTTTATCGTTAAATAGCGATAAAAGGTTTATTTTTGTTCTATAAAAAATAAATTATGAAAAAAATATTAGTTTTATGTACTGGAAATTCATGTAGAAGTCAAATGATGCATGGCTTTTTTAAAACTTTGGCAAAAGACAAGGCAGAAGTTTGGAGCGCAGGTGTTGAAACTCATGGTTTAAACCAGAATGCTTTAAAGTATTTAAAAGAAATTGAAAATATTGACATTACAAAACACACCTCTAATTTAGCAGATGAATATAGTGACATTAATTTTGACTATGTAATTACTGTTTGTGACCATGCCAATGAAAAATGTCCAATTTTTCCATCATCAGCCAAAAAATTTCATCACAACTTTTTTGACCCATCAAAAATTAATGGTTCTGAATTAGAAATAAAAGAAGCATTTACCAAGACTATAGCCGAGTTAAAAACATACACAATAAACTTTATTGAAACCGAATTGTAATGGATAAAAAAATAATAATTGGAGAACTAATTGGGACTTTTGTTTTGGTATTTTTTGGTATCGGATCAGTTGCCATGACAGTACTATATGACGCATTTAATTTATTTCAAATCGCATCAATTTGGTGCTTAGCAGTGATTGGTGGAATATATGCTTCAAAAAAATGGTCTGATGCCCATTTAAATTTAGCAGTATCTGTTGGTTTTTTAATTCAGAAAGAGATAAACTTAAAACAACTATTAAGTTATTCTATTGGTCAATTCATAGGTTCTGTATTAGCAGGACTAGCAATATTCATGATTTTTTCAAACGATATTGTTTCATTTGAAGCCTCTCACAATATCATTAGAGGATTAGAGTCTTCCAAAACAACAGCCATGATGTTTGGCGAATTTTATCCAAACCCGGGAAATAAAGATTTAACAGAACTATCCACTTTTTCTGCTATGATTTTTGAAGCAATTGGTACATTTTTATTAATGCTAATGATTCTTTTATTGGTAAACTCAAATAGGATTAATCATAAATTAATACCCACATCAATTGGTGTTACGGTTGGTATATTGATCGTATTTATAGCCCCTTACACTCAAGCCGGATTTAACCCGTTTAGAGATTTGGGGCCAAGATTAGTTAGTGCAATTATGGGGTGGAATGCAATTGTTTTTGACTTAAAGCAATTCGGGTTTATTACTGTTTATGTTTTAGGACCGATATTAGGAGCATCTACTGCATCATTATTTTTTAAAACTGTTCTATTAAAACATAGAAAATAATATTACCTTTGATTGAAAGCAACAAAATGAGTTCAAAAATTTTGATAATTGATGATGAACCTGATATTAGGGTTTTAATTGAATATACCTTAAAAAAAGAAGGATTTACAGTTAAAACTGCTGAAGATGGCGAAAGTGGAATTAATACTGCTAAGTCTTTTTTACCTGATTTAATTATTTTAGATGTAATGATGCCAGGAATAGATGGTATGGAAACATGTGAGCTACTCCGTCAAAACCCAATTTTCAACGATACTTTTATTTGTTTTTTAACTGCAAGATCAGAAGACTACTCTCAAATAGCAGGCTTTAATTCTGGTGCTGATGACTACATTACGAAACCTGTTAAGCCAAAAGTTTTAGTCAGCCGAATAAATGGAATATTAAGACGAAAAACAGGAATAAATGATTCGAATCAAAAACAAAATTCTGCTCCAGGATTGATAATTGATAGAGATAAACATATTGTATCTATAGATGGTATTGAATTAAATTTACCTAAAAAAGAATTCAAACTACTTGCTTTATTAGAAGATAAAAATGGAGATGTATGTACCAGAGAAACAATATTAAATGAGGTTTGGGGACATGATGTTGTTGTTGGAGATCGTACTATTGATGTTCACATTAGGAAGCTACGTGAAAAGATTGGGAACGAAAAAATAAAAACTATAAAAGGAGTTGGTTATAAATTCGTATAATAAATCGCTTCAATTTTTCATTGTACTCTTCAATTTTTAACTTACACATCAAATAAATTAACTTTAAAGTATTACTTTTGTTTTACTTAAAAAATTAATAAAATGAATAGTTGGCATACAGTTAAAGTAAAATACACAAAACAATTACAAGATGGAACTTTGAAAAGAGTAACGGAACCCTATTTAGTAAATTCAATTTCTTTTACAGATGCAGAAGCAAGAATTCATCAAGAAGTAGGTGAATTCACAAGAGGAGAATTTTTGGTAACGTCTATTGCTAAAACTGATTTTGCAGATATTTTCCATTATGATGATGCTGATGTTTGGTACAAAGCAAAAGTTTCATATGTAACTGAAGATGCAGATGGTGGTAAAGAGAAAAAAGTAAGTAATAATTTTTTAATTTCAGCTCACAACGTAAAAGAAGCTTACGAAAGAATTGAAGAAAGTTTAAAAGGTTTACAGGTTGACTTTGACATTCCTGCAATTGCAATAACACCAATATTAGAAATTTTCCCTTACGTTGCCATGGAAGGTGAAGAATTAACACAGTCTGACTCTTATGAAGAGGAAGAAGCTAACGCAAGCTCGATTAACGTAGCTTACGTAGCACCAGATGAAGAAGAGTAATTCTTTAATAAGAAATTCGATAACCATGTCAAATACAGAACATAGTAAAAATAAACATTCTGACTTTTTAAAAGGAGAATTAACTGATTACTTAAGTAATCCGTTACTAATGTTTAAAAAGTGGTACCAAGAAGCATACGATCAAAATTGTGCTTCACCTAATGCTATGTCTGTTTGTACAGTTAGTCAAGATGGACAACCTTCTTCTAGAACAGTTTATATGCGAGAAGTTTTAGAAGAAGGTTTTATCTTTTACACCAACTACAATAGTAAAAAAGGTCAAAATTTAGCTAACAACCCTAAAGTGTCTGCTTTATTTTTTTGGGATTGTAATGAACAACAAGTCAGAGTTGAAGGTGAAGTAGAAAAAATACCCACTGAGTTATCAGATGATTATTTTGCATCTAGGCCTAGAGTAAGTCAAATTGGCGCTTGGGCTTCTGAACAAAGTTCTGAAATTGAAAGCAGACAAACATTAGAAGATAGAGTAAAATTTTTTGAAACTAAATTTCCAAATACAGTTCCAAGACCTCCACATTGGGGTGGTTATATTATTAAACCCACTTATTTTGAATTTTGGCAAGGTAGATTAGGTCGACTGCATGATAGAATTTGCTACACATCAAAAAATAATGATTGGGTTACCACTAGAGTTGCACCATAAGTAGTTCCTTCCTTGTGCCATTTTTATTGAAAAAATTAAAAATACTATCTTTACAAAATGGAAAACACGATTCACCTTAATTCAGAAAAAGTAATATCAACTATTTCTACTTTAGAAAAACGAATTGCTGATAGATTTCCTGAATCAGGTTTAAGAAAGACTTGTGCTGATTTTTTGAAAATTGCAAAAAAGAGTGAATCAAACATCAATTGGCTAATAAAGCCAAACATCCCATTGAGATTATTCTCGTATTTAATTATTTCTTTAGGTATTTGTGGAATTATATACAGTGTATCCTATGTCGAATTTAAACTAGAAGACACAACTATTTCTAACATCATAGCGCTATCAGAGGCAGTATTCAACGACATTATTTTACTTGGTGCTGCCATCTTTTTTTTAATTAACCTAGAATCTCGAGTTAACAGAAAGAAATCATTAGAAATGTTAAATGAATTAAGAGTAACAGCACATGTTATTGATATGCTGCAACTCACAAAAGACCCTAGTTTAATTAATGCTTCTAAAGCATCAACAACTCATTCACCTAAACGCTATTTGACAAAATTTGAAATGGAACGCTATTTAGACTACAGCTCTGAATTAGCATCCTTAATAGCAAAAGTAGGCGCACTCTATTCTCAAAGTTTACCAGATGAAGTTGTTGTTAGAGCGGTTAATGAAATCGAAATACTTTGTACTGGTTTAAGTCGTAAAATTTGGCAGAAAATAATGATTCTTAATCAATTGAAGGAATAGCAAGATAACTCCCCTATCAATTTAGTAAATTTATTTTTAGGCACTCCTAAAAATTAAGATATTTTATTACTTTTGTACTATGAGTTTATCATTAAGTCAAAGTGAAGAAAATTATTTAAAATCTATTTTTAATCTTTTAGATGAAAATAGCGCATTAAAAGACAATCGAGTAAGTACTAATTTAATAGCAAAAGATTTACAAACCAAAGCTTCTTCTGTAACAGAAATGATAAAAAAACTATCTGACAAAGGATTAGTCTTATTTGAAAAATATAAAGGCTGTAGCCTAACTTTAATTGGTAAAAAGGAAGCCATTGAAATCATCAGAAAGCATAGGCTTTGGGAAACCTTTTTAGTTGAAAAACTAGCATTTAACTGGAATGAAGTACATGATATTGCAGAACAATTAGAACATATCAAGTCTCCAGTTTTAACAAACAAATTAAGTGCTTTTTTAAATCACCCAAAGTTTGATCCGCATGGAGATCCAATTCCAGACAAGAATGGAGTTTTTCCAAAACATGACTCTATTCAAAAATTAAAAGATACACTAATTAACCAAAATTCAATTGTTGTGAAAATTGGTTCTGACAACGCAGATTTATTAAGCCATTTATCCAAAAATAATATTGGTATTCATTCTCAAATTAAATGCTTAGAAAAAAATGATTTTGACGATTCAATGAAAGTTGAAATTGATGGTCAACACTCGATTACCTTATCTAAAAAAGTAGTTAAAAATATTTACATCAAAATAATAAAATAGTTATGTGGGATAATTTAATAATATGGTTTAAAAGTATAGATCCAATTTTTGCAGCATTAGTAGCAACAACGTTTACTTGGATAGTTACCGCATTTGGCGCGTCATTTGTTTATTTTTTCAAAAGCCTAAACCGAACAGTTTTAGATGTAGCACTTGGTTTTACAGGTGGGGTCATGGTTGCCGCCAGTTTCTGGAGTTTATTGAATCCAGCCATTGAAATGTCAGGTGGTAGTTGGATACCTGCGGCCATTGGTTTTTTACTTGGTGCTTTATTCTTATTTGGATTAGACAAAATACTACCCCATTTACATATCAACTTTAAAGAATCTGAAGCGGAAGGTCCAAAAACAAAATGGAATAAAACTATCTTGTTAGTACTAGCTATTACTTTACATAACATACCTGAAGGATTAGCAGTTGGTGTATTATTTGGAGCAGTTGGAGCTGATTTACCAGGAGCAAGTATAGTTGGCGCAGTTACTTTAGCAATTGGAATAGGAATACAAAATTTCCCCGAAGGATTTGCCGTATCTATGCCATTAAGAAGGCAAGGTATGAGTAGAAATAAAAGTTTTTTTTACGGCCAATTATCTGCTGTCGTTGAACCAATATTTGGTGTTCTAGGTGCCTGGGCAGTTATGACCTTTGAACCAATTTTACCTTATGCATTAGCGTTTGCCGCTGGCGCAATGATATTTGTTGTTGTTGAAGAAGTTATTCCAGAATCACAAAGAGGGAAAAATACAGATCTAGCAACTTTAGGGTTTATGGTTGGTTTCGTCATTATGATGACCTTAGATGTCGCATTAGGATAGATTTTAAAGTGAAAATAATACATATTCAAGTTTATTTCATACTAAATTTAAAAAAAATTACTTTTTTTCAATAATATTCATTGTCATTAAAAATAAAGGCAGTACTTTTGGCCCGGATAGTTGTCAGAGTGGTCGAATGAACTTGTCTTGAAAACAAGCGTACTGCAAGGTACCGGGGGTTCGAATCCCTCACTGTCCGCACTAACAAATCAAAACCTTGAAGATTTCTTCAAGGTTTTTTTATGCCTAAACTTTCCGACTGAATTCCTATTTAAAAATAGTTGTGAGTACGATTTTATTATTGTAAGTTTGAAGACCCTATGAAATTAGTAACCCTATTCATATTATTTTTTAGCTTTAACTTGCTGGCACAACCGCCAATTAACGAACGTTATACCATAGGGTATGATGCCACAATATTTGGCAGTGTAATGGCCAATGATAGTTGCTACTATGTATTAGGTAAAGGTTCAAACCAAAGTGGCCATCAGTTTCAAGAAGGCGCATGGTTGCGTTATAATTTTGATGGCAGTATTCACTCACAAACCATGTACACTTACGACACTTTAGAACTTATTTTATGGGAAAGTCCAAACCTAATACAAACATTAGACGGCAACTTTGCCACGTTTGGAGCGTGTAATACTAACTATACTGGGGGAAGTTATAAAATGAATTTTTTATTTTTAAAATTAAAACCTAACGGTGATACGCTTTTTACTAGTTATTTAAATCAGTTTTATGATGATGATAATAATATTTCCCTTACCGCATCAATTTTTTTTCAAAATCAAGATTCAACCTATACTTGCTCTGCGTATGTTTATGATCAGGTCACTAGCATTGGTAAAACGGTATTATTTAAATTATCAAAACAAGGTAATTTAGTATGGCGTAAATACTTTACAGGTATAGCAGCAAATAATTATATAAGGTATAGATCCACTAGTTTAATAAAATATAATATTAATCAAATACTAATTGGTGGCTCTTTTATTGATTTAGGCATAGATAATGAAGATTTTAGGTCGCATACCAAATTAACAATGACAGATACCTTAGGTAATTTATTGTGGGAGCGTACCTATTGGGAGGATAGCATAAATTGGTATTGCAATGGCTTAACTAAAACTGCTGACGGTGGTGTATTGTATTGTGGTAAAGATGGTGAATACTGGGATAGTGATAATTCACTTAATTATAAAATGCATATTACCAAATTAGATGCTAATTTTGATGTAGAATGGAGATTTAAAATGAGTGATTTTAAAGGGGAACTTAATAATTTAGAAAATATATTGGCCATAAATGATAGTGTTTTTGTTGCAGTTGGTAATTCATCTAATGATGATTTAGAAAATTTAGAAAATGGTAGATATGGTTGGCTTGTTAAATTCAATATTAAAGGTGAAGTAATTTGGAGCCGTAAATACATTAAGGTACCACATGTTACAAACATTCCAACTTATGCACAACATTATTTATATGATGTTGCCATAACTAAAGATAGCGGTTTTGTTATGGTAGGGCAATCAAGAAGTTATGCATCTGACAATATTCCAGGTCCTCCTCAACAAGGTTGGTTAGTAAAAGTAGATAAACATGGCTGTTTGGTACCCAATTGCCAACAGTATGACAATGTAGATACTACTACTATAGATACAACAGTTGTACAACCGCCAGAACTTGTTCCAGAAAACGTACTGTATCCTAACCCTGCTAGTTCTAGTTTATACTATTATCACACTCAAACAGATACTACACAGCAACAAATTGCTTATATGTATAATATACAAGGTGAATTGGTACAACAATTTAATTTAACTGATACTAATATCACTTATATTATTGATATTACCAACTTCGCAAGTGGTTTATACGTGTTTAAGGTTAGTGAGAAGAACGGAAACGTTTTACGAACTGAAAAAATTATTATACAACATTAGTTCTCGATACATTTTAATAATTTTTCTACCAAAAAAGAATTAAAGTACAAAGAACTAACAAAAATTAATCTACTATGAAATCAATTCTTTTAATCCTATTTACTCTTCCATTTTTTGGAAATAGCCAGTCAAATGATTTTTTTACATTTGATTCAAATATTAATCCTTTAATATATAGAGATACCATTTCTAATTCAAACTGTATTTGGCAAATTGGTCAACCTCAAAAAAGTGTGTTTAACACTGCCTATA
>Ga0209291_1003652_pt1 | contig 11222 bp, 10 predicted proteins | sample GOMGulsemesocosm_FD_184633 | JGI IMG/M metagenome (GOLD analysis project Ga0209291, IMG submission 184633) | Methane-oxidizing microbial communities from mesocosms in the Gulf of Mexico - GOM9B Gulf of Mexico (SPAdes) (version 2) | ecosystem: Environmental > Aquatic > Marine > Cold seeps... | reverse complement strand
CTGCATCTTTTGAGCTAACATCTCTGCGGTACGTAAAGCCGAGGCGGTCATGATGTCCAAGTTACCTGCATAGGTAGGCAGATAATCGCCAAGCCCTGCCACTTCGAGAAAAACCGACACACGATTACCATCAAACACAGGCCCGTTTTTCAAACGGTAACCAGGCACATAGGCCTGAACTTTTTCAATCATTCTCAGAATTGATTGGGTTATAGCCGCTTGATCCGGTTCATCTTCCGTCAGGCAGTGCACGGTATCGCGCATCATTAATGGAGGCTCGGCAGGATTAAGTACAATGATCGCTTTTCCTTTCTTTGCTTTGCCCACTGACTCGATGGCACTTGCTGTGGTACGGGTAAACTCGTCGATGTTTTTACGGGTTCCCGGGCCTGCTGATTTTGATGCGATTGTGGCAACAATTTCACCGTAGGCCACTCTCTGCACTTGGCTTATGGCGGCTATAATAGGAATGGTTGCCTGACCACCACAAGTCACCATATTCACATTGGGTTCGTCAGCAACAAGCAGTGCTTCAAGGTTTACTGGTGGCACACAAAAAGGGCCTATCGCAGCTGGCGTTAGGTCTATAACGGTCACACCATGACGAGCGAGTTTGGCATTGTTGTCTGCGTGCACATACGCCGAAGTCGCATCGAAAGCTATTTTAATGTTGTCTGCTTCAATATGAGGTAATAGGCCGTCAATACCTTTTGCCGTGGTCTTAAGTCCCGCCGCCTTCGCTCTCGTTAACCCATCGGAGTTTTCGTCGATACCGACCATCCATACTGGATTAATGTACTGGCTACGCAATGCTTTAATCACTAGATCAGTACCGATGTTTCCTGAACCAATTAATGCAACATTGATTTTTGTTGACATGTTATTGCTCCATTATGAATTTAAATTCAGCGCTGCCCACACCTTCGATTTCAACACTCATTTCATCACCTGCTTTACAGGGGATCATTGCGGCTAGCGAGCCAGATAAAATAATATCACCAGCGTTTAGAGGAATGTCATATTCACTTAAGGTATTGGCTAACCACGCAACGCAGTTTAACGGGGAACCTAAGGCCGCGCTGCCTTTCCCTGTTGCTACTACCTCACCTTTATTTCTAATGGTCATAGCGCAATTTTCAAAATCCACAGTATTAGGATCGACGCCGTGCTCGCTCATCACAAAAATACCGCACGAAGCGTTATCTGCAATCGTATCCTGAATCTTGATTTGCCAATTTTCAATCCGTGAATCGACAATTTCAAAACAGGCGAATACCTTTTCAGTTGCCGCTAAAACGTCTTTAGCGGTGATATTGGGTCCCACTAAATCATGTTTTAGCTTAAAGGCAATCTCCCCTTCAGATTTCGCTTGAATAAGCTCTTTTTTCAGCTCGATTTCTGCGCCTGATGGATAGTACATTTTATCGGTTAGGAAACCAAAATCAGGCTGATGTACACCTAACATTTGTTGCACTACTTCGCTGGTTAAACCGATTTTTTTACCGATTACTCTTTCGCCCTTGTCTAAGCGAATACGTAGAAATGCTAACGAAATGGCATAGGCTTGATCGATCGTCAATTCAGGATATTGGGTGGTCAGCGGAATATGTGGTGTGCGTTCATCCATTGCTTTATTTAAATTGCGAGCACATTGTTCAATCTGTGATGCTTTCATTAGTAAGGACCCTAAGCCTGAGGAAGTAATTAAAATTGCAATTGACACTTTACTTGAGTCAGTTAAATAACAATAATTGAATATATTTTATAATTTGATTCAAAATTTGTATCAATAATTGAGGCGTTAGATGTGGGCAAGAGTCAACTTAGTATTAGTCACCTGAAAATGATTTGTACCATTGTCGAATCAAATACCGTGAAACAAGCTGCTGAAAAGCTCTTCATTACTCAGCCTGCGTTGACTAACAGAATTCGAGAAGCCGAGCGACGCCTTAACATTAATCTTTTTGCTAGGCGTAGACGCAAGTTGATCATCACGACTGCAGGCAGACGTCTGCTTCAATCCGCCAAAAAAATTCTTGAAGAGCTAGAACGTGCTGAATATGACATTGCACGCTTAAGTGATGGCATTGATCAGGTCTTGCGTATTGGACTACCTCATTATGCTTCGTTTAAGTGGTTGCCAGATGTAGTGAGTTATTTTCATAAGGAGCTACCTAATATAGAGCTAGAAATTACTGCGGAAGCGGCGACTGACCCCCTCGACTCACTTTACAATGGCAATGTGGATATCGCGTTAATTTCTAGTAAAGACAAACAACTAGACATTCACAAAAGTGACTACGGCACCCTGTTTATTTCAGAGGACGAACTTCGCGCTTGTTTGTCAACTCAACATAAAAAAGCGCAACAATCGTTTATGAGTGCAGCAGATTTTTCCAACGAAACTTACATTACAAACTCCACAGTGCCAGAGAAAGATCGAGAATATGAGCTGCTCTTCAAACCACATAATGTACTGCCATACAAAGTTGTACAAGTAGGGTTTAATGAAGCAATTGTTGAGCTTGTTAAAGTAAATATGGGGTTGAGCATTATGCCTAAACAGCTAGTCATCCCTTATTTGGCTGACGGGAAAATAACCACGATGCCAATAGGAGAAAACGGCTTAAACATCTATTGGCATCTGGTATATCTTAAAAAAAGTGACGTAGAAAAACCCGCAGAACTACTCACTAGTATCCTTAAGCAGCATTCGGCTGAACAGGCTCTGCAGAATCCATAAGCGAGATTGTCTGTTGAAATAGCCAGCTTGATTTTTTACTAAGATCGACAATGACGTCAAAATGATTGCGATCGTCTATTTCTCTATATTGGACCTCAAACCCATGTGCACGGAGCTTTTCAGTCATTACTTGGCTTTGTCGTTTAAATTCGCTGGTTTCATTCTGCCCCAAAGCAATGATAATTGGCCTAACTTTAGGTAACGACAAAAGTAATGGACTATTGGTCTGAGCTTCAACAGAGTCCATTTTCAACGCCTCATTAACGTAAGTGGGTAACAATGGCTGCAAATCATAAATACCACTCACAGCACATACACCTTTAATGATATTGCTTTGATAATCTGCAGTGTATTGTGACCAATTGGTTTGTAACATCATCAACGCTAAATGCGCACCAGCAGAACTGCCACAGAGATAAATTTGCTCTGGATCGTAGCCATACGAGGAGGCTTGCTTATATAACCAGGCAATGGCCTGTCGGTTTTCTTCAACAATACCGGTGATGCTTGCATCAGGCGCGAGGGTGTAGTCAATGACCGCAAAATGAAAACCTTGTTGTTGGAAATTTGTGGCAGCAAATGACGATTCTTCTTTACTCAACTCTTGCCAATATCCACCGTGAATATACACCATTAATTTTTTTTGTGGGGCTCCAGTGGGCAGGTATAGATCAATACTCTGTGTTTTACTTTTCCCGTAGTGCAAATCACTGAGTAATCTATTCTGGCTTTTTGCCAGCGTTTTGGCTTTATGGCTTAGCTCAATATATTGTTGAATATAGATATTGATATCATCAACACAACTACTGGGAGAATATTCGCGGTTTAAACTATCTAAATCTAACGGGGTTTCTTGGGTCATTTTTCTCAGCTCCATCACTAACGATATGCGTTAGTTCCACTTAAGCGTGGAATGACTGTTTGATTATGGCTATATTCGTTTTGCCTGCCAGCGCAAACTCTTACCATGTAATTCATCTTAACTCCAGCGTCTCCTCAGAAATACTTAAACATTAATATACTTAGGTACAATTCTGAAACATAAACATTCAGCATTTGAATCAAAACAATAGATTAATACAATTATAGTTATTGATCAAAGATCTCTAATATAACCTAAACAACATAACCCCCGCTGTTATTGCTTTAACCTAGATTCGGCGATTGAGCGCGAAAAAGCAGTGCTAGTAATGGGTGTGCATAGAAAATCAGAAAAATTAGTGGTCACCTTATTGGTGATGAGAACTTTTTCTGGCTTTCTAGGTGCATCAAGAACTTGTACTTACTGTCGTGATTCAACTGCCGAATTTAGGTTTATACAATCTCAGCATTAATAGGTTGCTAGGTTAATTTATGACAGTTCCAACCATACTTAGGTCGTATATCAATGGTAAATTTGTCGATAGTGAAAGCGACTTCGATAACATAAACCCTGTCGATGGTAGCGTTATTTCTAAAGTTCATGAAGCCAGTACTCAGATGATTGATGATGCAGTTGAGGCGGCGAAAAACAGCGAGTGGGCACAATTAACGGTTAATGAACGCTGTGTATTATTGCACCAAGTTGCAGACCTGATGCAAGCGCGAGAACAAGCATTTATTGATGCTGAAATTGCTGACACCGGAAAGTCATTATTCCAAGTGAAGAGCATTGATATCCCAAGGGGCACTGCTAATTTTCGCTTTTTTGCAGACTTAGTTAAATACCCCAGTAACGAAAGCTTTATTACCGAAACAGTACAAAACACCAAAGCATTGAACTACAGCGTCAATAAACCTCTTGGTGTCGTAGCTATCATTTCGCCATGGAACCTGCCTTTGTTGTTGGCTACATGGAAAATAGCGCCGGCTATGGCTTGCGGTAATAGCGTTATTTTTAAACCCTCTGAAGAAACTTCATCAACCGCTTTTTTATTGGCACAAGTCATGGATGAGGTGGGCATTCCTAAAGGGGCGTTTAATCTCATTCTAGGGCGAGGCCATGCAGTTGGCGACACAATTACTAGTCACAAAAAAATAGATGCGATTACTTTTACCGGAGCATCTGCCACTGGACAACGAATAATGGCGTCTGCTGCTGCAACGGTAAAACCTATATCCTTTGAATTGGGCGGCAAAAATTCTGCGGTTGTATTTAAAGATGTCGATGTCGATAAGGCTGTCGCAGGGGTAGCACGTTCAACATTCACCAATTGTGGTCAAGTCTGCCTATGTACAGAAAAAGTATACGTGCACAGATCAATTTTTGATGAATTTGTTAGCAAACTAACACTTCACGCCTCAAAGATTAAAATTGGCTACCCTACCGATGAAGATGTATTTATGGGGCCGCTAGTCTCCAAGGCACACCAACAAAAGGTGCTCTCATATTACCAACTTGCTCGTGAAGAAGGGGCAAATATTGTTTATGGCGGTGGTATACCCAAGTTTGGTGATAAGCGTGATAACGGCTGTTATATCGAACCAACTATCCTTACCGGTTTAGGCGACGATGCTCGGATTAATCAGGAAGAAATATTCGGTCCTGTATGCCATGTTTCTCCCTTTGATGATGAAGCTGAAGTGATAAAACGTGTCAATAATAGCCAGTACGGACTTGCTGCATCGTTATGGACTGAAAATTTGTCTTTAGCTCACCGTGTGGCTCCGCAAATTGATGTGGGTTTGGTATGGGTAAACACATGGTTCTTGAGAGATCTACGGGCACCCTTTGGGGGCACTAAATTATCGGGTGTAGGCCGTGAAGGCGGGCTGCATTCTTTGGCGTTCTATAGCGAACCAAGCAACATCTGCATCAACATCGGCGAATAAAATATGAAAAAATCTAATACGAGTGTTTCAAAGAGTAAAGTAGTCAAGGGTAAAGCGATGCCTAGAGGCACATTTCCTCATGCAAAAAGAGCTGGAGATTTTATCTATATCTCAGGTACGAGTTCACGCCGTGCTGATAACTCGTTTGCAGGAGTGGAAGTAGATGAAATGGGCAGCACCGACCTCTGTATTGCCACTCAAACGCGCGCGGTTATCGACAACATCTGCGATATCCTCGCGTCGATGGACGCATCCCTGAGCGATTTAGTTGAAATATCGACGTTCTTGGTGAACATGAACGACTTTCGCCAGTATAACCAAGTCTATTCAGAATACTTTGATTTTGATGGACCCACACGCACAACAGTGGCGGTGCATCAATTACCGCATCCACATCTATTAATCGAATGTAAAGCGATTGCCTATAAACCCCTGACACAAGTTACAACGGAAACTTCTCATGACTAAGCTGGCGGCATTTAATTTTCAAAACTGGATTAAAGAGCATCAACACTTACTGAAACCACCCGTGGGCAACGTACAAATATGGACCGACACCGACATGATGGTCACGGTGGTGGGCGGACCTAATCAGCGAACCGATTTTCACGACGACCCAGTTGAAGAGTTTTTCTATCAAATAAAGGGCGACATGGTGCTTAAGGTCATTGAGGAAGGCGTGCACCGCGATGTGTTTATCCGCGAAGGTGACATTTTCTTTTTACCCCCTCATGTGCGTCATTCACCCCAACGTCCCATGGAGGGAAGCATTGGTTTAGTAATAGAACCAAAGCGTCCTGATGGTCACAAAGACGCTTTCGAATGGTACTGCTTTAAATGTGAAGCCTTGGTGCACCGAGTGGAAGTACAGCTCAAATCAATCGTCGAAGATTTGCCGCCTTTGTATAAGACGTTTTATCAAGACATATCGGCTCGTACGTGCGGGAGTTGTGGTGAATTGCATCCAGGTAAAGAGCCTCCTAAAGGCTGGGTCACACTGGGGGATAACGCATGAATGTGATTGATATTCACTCCCACTTTTTCCCTAAAACTTGGCCAAACCTGAAGGAACGGTTTGGTGGAGATGACTGGCCTTGGCTGCGTCATAACGAAGATGGTAGTGCCATGCTTATGCGCGGCGAGCAAGAATTCAGACCAATATATTCAGCGTGTTGGGATGGCCATAAGCGGCTGGAAGAAATGGACCGCGATGGCGTGCACCAGCAAATCATCTCTGCTACGCCGATATTGTTTGGTTACGAGAAACCTGTTGAACAAGCGCTTTATTGCGCTCAGTTATTTAATGATGCAGCGCGTGAAATCTGTGCGGTTGACCCGCAACGTTTATTTTCTTTAGCGCAAGTACCTCTGCAAGACTTAGCAGCGTCATGTATTGAAGCCTCAAGAGCAAAAGCCACGGGCCACGTGGGGGTGCAAATTGGTAACCATGTGGGCTTGAAAAACATGGACGATGACACTGTGCTGGCGTTTCTTGAGCATTGCGCCCAAGAAGACATCGCCGTATTTGTACACCCTTGGGACATGATGGCGAGCGAGCGTACCAAAGATTACATGATGGGCTGGACAGTCGGCATGCCTGCCGAGACTCAGCTGTCCATTGTTTCGATGATACTGGGGGGAGGGTTTGACAAAGTCAGCCGCAAGTTAAAAATCTGCTTCGCTCACGGCGGAGGCTCATTCGCTTTTTTATTAGGCCGTTTAGAAAATGCGTGGCATTACCGTGATATTGCACGCGGAAAGTCATTGCATCCACCAAGCCACTACCTTGATCGTTTTTACCTAGATACAGCGGTATTTGACCACGACTCGCTTGATTTATTAGTGAAAAAAATGGGCACTGAGCGGTTAATGTTCGGCACCGATTACCCGTTCCCGTTGGGCGAACAGCAAATGGGCCTGCTAATTAAAACGGCGCCAACCTTATCGAATGACGATAAGCAAAAATTACTCGCTAACAATGCTGAATCTTTCTTCAGCCTGACACCAAGATAGGACTCTTTTTTATGTTACATGATATTGCATGCACCCTCGATAAAGCAGCGGCTTGCGCCACAAGTATCGACCAAATATCCTTACAGCAAGCCATTACGTTGCCTCAAGCTTATGATATCCAAAAGATAAGCATTGATGAGCGACTGGCCCGCGGTGAAAAACTAGTAGGTTACAAAATGGGCTTCACCAGCCGTGCAAAGATGTTGCAAATGGGTGTTGACGATCTTATCTGGGGTCGATTAACAAACGCGATGGTGATTGAACAAGATGAAACTATCGATTTATCTAAGTATGTGCACCCTCGAGCTGAGCCGGAAATCGCGTTTCGTTTAAAGTCACCACTGTCTGGCAAAGTCACCAAAGCACAAGCACTGGAAGCGGTTGAGGCTATAGCGCCTGCCATCGAAGTGATTGATTCACGTTACCAAAATTTTAAGTTTTCACTGGAAGATGTCGTGGCAGATAACTGCTCCAGTAGCGGATTTATCGTCGGCCAGTGGCAGGCCAATGACAGCAATCTTGATGGCTTAGCCATTGATTTGCTTGTGAATAATGAAGTGGTGGCAAGTGGCTCAAGCAACGACATACTTGACCACCCTCTTAATTCACTAATCGAAGCGGCACGCTGTATTGGTGAGGCGGGTGAAGAATTAAAAGCAGGGCACATTATCTTAGCGGGAGCGGCGACCGCAGCCGTTGCACTGGCCCCCAATCAAACTATATCTGTCGATGTTGCCACTTTATCTGGCTGCCAATTTAAGACGAAGGAATAAACGATGAACTATGAAAACACATTGGCCTACGCGGTAGCACAGGATAAGCAAGACCCATTGGCAACCTATCGAGAAAAATTCCATCACCCGGTTATTGATGGTAAACAAGTGCTTTATTTTACGGGTAATTCTTTAGGGTTAATGCCAAAAAGTGCACGAGACTACGTGAATAAAGAGCTTGATGAGTGGTCTCAATGGGGCGTGGAAGGACACTTTTTAGCCAAAAACCCTTGGGTGAGTTACCACGAAATGCTGACACCAGCATCAGCACGCTTGGTGGGCGCGAAAGAGTCAGAAGTAGTGTGCATGGGCTCACTCACTAATAATTTACATCTATTGTTTGTTTCATTTTATAAACCGACCCCTAAGCGATATAAAATAATCAGTGAAGCAAAAATGTTTCCCTCAGACCGTTACTTGTTAGAAACACAAGTGAGGCACCACAACTTGGAGCCTGATGATGCGATCATTGAAGTGTCGCCACGAAAAGGGGAGCATTTAATTCGCGAAGAAGACATTATTGCCACTATTGAAGAGCACAGTGATGAGCTTGCGTTAGTCTTTTTTGGGGGCATGAACTACTTTACAGGTCAGCTGTTTGATATGGAAAAATTGACCCAAGTGGCCCATAAACACGGAGCCATCGCGGGTTTTGATTTAGCACATGCAGCAGGGAATGTACCACTTGAGATGCATAATTGGGGTGTGGATTTCGCCGCGTGGTGTACTTATAAGTATATCAATTCAAGTGCCGGTAACGTGGCTGGATTGTTTGTGCATGAGCGCCATGGCAATGACACCGCTATTAATCGTTTTGGCGGATGGTGGGGACACAACAAAGAACGACGCTTCTTAATGGAGAACACGTTTGACCCAATGAAAGGTGCTGAAGGATGGCAGCTTAGCAATGCACCTGTTATGGGGATGGCAATATTAAAAGCGTCTCTGGATATATTTGATGATACGGGTATTCACAATCTGCGTAAAAAAAGCGTGAAGTTAACCGGATATTTAGAGTATATCTTTAATCAGGTGGTGGATAAGTTTCCACATGTAAAACTAGAAATCATTACGCCAAGCGAGCCTTCAAGACGGGGTGCGCAATTGTCAATTAAACTGGTGGGTACGGATAAACGTTTTTTTGACCAATTAACGCAAGCCGGTGTAATTACTGATTTCCGCTCGCCAGATGTGATTAGATTAGCGCCCGCGCCGTTGTACAACAGTTTTGAGGATGTGTATCAATTTGGCCAAACCTTGCATAACTTACTGACGGAGTGGACATAAAATGTCTCAAACCAATAAAGGTAATGAAACCATTACCATCGCGGGTGCAGGCCCTGTTGGTGCTCTGCTTACGGTTATGCTGGCTAGGCAAGGTTATAAAGTAGACTTATTTGAATCTCGTGATGACTCACGCTGCAGTGATATTTATCAAGGTCGTTCTATTAATATAGCGTTATCAGATAGAGGGTGGTTAGCGCTAGAGTCGATCGGCATAGCCGATGAAGTTAGACAGGCAGCTATACCGATGTATCAGCGTGTTATGCATGATATTGAAGGCAACCTTACTCAACAAGACTACGGTCAGAATAACCAAGCGATTTGGTCAGTATCACGGGCTAAAATAAATGAGCAATTAGTATCTTTGGCTGAGAAAGAAGAAAACGCTAAGTTGCATTTTAATCATCATCTTGTCGATATCGATTTTGATAACAACAAGTTGTTTTTTAAGACCAAAGATGGCCCAAAAGAACACAATAGCGATTTAATATTCGGCGCCGACGGTGCGTTTTCTAAGGTCCGTCGTAAAATGCAAGAAATTCCACGTAAACGCATTAGTTACAGCTTAGAATACATGCCGCAAAGTTACATCGAATTACACATTCCAGCAGCAGCAGATGGTAGCCACCAGATAGAAAAGGAAGCATTACATATTTGGCCTAGAAAGGACTTTATGTTGATTGCTTTGCCTAATCCAGATGGAACATTTACCTGTACCTTGTTTATGAACCAAGAGGGCGACGTTTCATTTGACGCTTTACAAAAGCGGGTAGATGTTGAACGTTTCTTCCAGACATATTTCAAAGACACGCTAGACTTGATAGAAAACCCTATTGATGAGTTTATGAAAAGAACAGCCTCGTCATTGTCGCTAGTGCACATTTACCCTTGGGTAATAAATGACAGTGTAGGACTGATAGGGGACTCAGCGCACGCCATGGTGCCATTTTATGGTCAAGGCATGAACTGTGGTTTTGAAGATTGTCGAATATTGAATGAGTTGGTATCTACCTATAAAGAAGATTGGCCACAAACGCTTGCTCAATATCAACAGCAGCGCAAACCCAATGGTGATGCCATTATTGAACTAGCCAAGCGTAACTTTGTAGAAATGAGCGATTTGTCTGGTGATAAAAGTTTTCAGTTATGTAAAAAAATTGAAGCAAACTTTCACGACCGTTATCCTGACTTATGGGTTCCGCTTTACTCAATGGTGACATTTTCACCACACACACCCTATAGTGAAGCGCTACGTATAGGAGATGTGCAAAAAGAGGTAATGTTGGAGATTATGGCGCTGCCGAACATTGAAAACCGCTGGCAAGATGAAGATATTTACCAACAACTTCATCAGTTGGCTCTGTCACATAACTTAGGGAAGCAATCCGCATGACTTGTCCACATGACCCCAATTATCGCCCGATGGAAGACTCCATTCATACCGATTTTAACGAAGACATGTCTTACGGTGACTACCTGTGTCTCGAAAAAATATTATCGGCTCAGCAACCACAAAGTAACCAGCATGATGAAATGCTTTTTGTCATTATCCATCAGGCAAGTGAGCTATGGCTGAAACTTGCAGGGCATGAATTAAG
>Ga0209291_1003649_pt1 | contig 11227 bp, 6 predicted proteins | sample GOMGulsemesocosm_FD_184633 | JGI IMG/M metagenome (GOLD analysis project Ga0209291, IMG submission 184633) | Methane-oxidizing microbial communities from mesocosms in the Gulf of Mexico - GOM9B Gulf of Mexico (SPAdes) (version 2) | ecosystem: Environmental > Aquatic > Marine > Cold seeps | place... | reverse complement strand
GAGCGAAAAATTAAAAGCTTAGAATCAGACAATACCATATTAAAAAAGGCTTCAGCTCTCTTGATTCAGGACTCACTCAAAGGTTTTCGTTAATCGACGAACTTCAAGAGAGCAATGATGTTGTTAATCTTTGTCGATTATTTGATGTAAACCGCAGCAGTTATCGATATTGGTTAGCTAATCCAGCAAAAATATCACGGGAACGTATCAGTTTAATCGCTGAAATGAAAAGGTGGTTTCGCGTGAGTAATGGCTCTGCGGGAGAGCGCAGCCTAGTTAAATTGTTAGCAACATCTGGGTTCAAAGTCAGTCGATGGTTAGTTAACAAGCTCATGAAGCGAGAGGGACTTATTAGCAGACAGATACCGACTCATAAGTACGCGAAGGGGGAGAAAGCGCATTTATCAATCCCAAATGTTCTAAACCGTAACTTTAGCCCAGCAGCACCTAATCAAGTATGGTGTGGCGATGTCACTTTTGTGTGGACTGGCAATAAGTGGGCTTATTTGGCTGTTGTTCTCGATTTATATGCACGTAAGGTCATAGGCTGGGCTATTTCAAATAGTCCAGATAGCGAACTAACAAAGAAAGCGTTACGGATGGCATTTGAAAGCCGAGGTAAACCAAAGAAATTGCTGTTTCATAGTGACCAAGGTTGTCACTATACGAGTAAATCGTTTAGACAATTGTTGTGGCGATTTGGCATTAGACAAAGCTTGAGTCGACGCGGAAACTGTTGGGATAATAGCCCAATGGAACGTTTTTTTAGGAGCTTTAAAACGGAATGGATGCCCAAGATAGGTTATAACGAAATCAGAACAGCGGCACTGTCGATTACAGATTATATCAATGGTTATTACAACCGATATCGTCCACACCAATTTAACGGTGGGCTTTCGCCGTTAAACGCAGAGAAAGAATATTTAACTAACTCTAACAAGATGGCCAGTTTTAGTTGACCACTTCACACACCCCGCCAAAAACTCAAGGCAAACAACTTATAAAAAAACTAAATTGTTTCAGCAGAAAAAATTACGCCCACGCCCAGAGAGATTAGAATCGAAATCAAGGCCAAGGGTAAATCATAAAAAAAGTGATAATGACAACTCAGCAAAACAGCTTGAGGAAAGCATTAAACAATATCAGGTGGATTTATTATCCAGCATAGGTGAATCAGAAGAGTACATGCGCCTGTATGTAGCCTTCCCAAAAATGAAGACACATCTTGAGACTCAGTATCACCAAGCTCGGGAGCGAAGCTCAAAACTACTTGGTCAGATTAAGGCAATCAAAAATATCTTATCGCACCATCAGATCTTAAACCAATGCGATTAAGACGGTGGCAGAGTGAGTTCGTGGCAAGCGCCTTACAGCACTATGATTCTCTTGATAAGCATTTCCTTTGCCTTGCTACGCCTGGCGCTGGTAAAACTTTAGCGGCGGCCGAAATAGCAGCAAGGCTATATGAGCAAAACAAAATAGATTTTATTTTGTGCTTTTCGCCATCAGTTACAGTTTCGCAAGGAATTCATAGCACTTTTGCCCGGCGACTCAATCGTCGTTTTGATGGATTAATTGGTGCAATAGGTTGTTCGTATACTTACCAAAATATGCTATTTTTTAATAAGGATTTTTGGCAAATCCTTATTAAAAGCCGAGTGTTGGTGATATTTGATGAGATCCATCACAGTGCCGGCATCAGCGTTGAAACGGCTAATGCCTGGGGTGAAGAAATCATTCTGAACATTCAATCTCAGGCTGCATACACATTAGCCCTAACGGGAACGCCTTGGCGTTCGGACAATGCCCCAATTACTCTATCTCGTTATTTAGAACCAGATAACACAATTAAGTGTGATTATACATACGGATTAGCAGAAGCCGTTCGGGATGGAGTTTGTCGTAGCCCTAAGATTGTACTTGTCGACAATGGGCAACTTTCAGTAACTGATGATGAAAACGAAACTAAAATATTTGGGAGTATTAAAGATCTTTTGAGTGAGTCGTCAATTTGTTACCAATCGATCATTAGTAACAACAAAGCAATTAGTTATTTGCTAGATCAAGGATGCAGGAAGCTGGCAGAGATTCGTCAAACTAACCCAGCTGCTGGAGGGCTAATTGTCGCCTCATCTGTAGAGCATGCGTCAAAAATTCTGTGCGTACTTCGTAATGAATTTCATCAATCAGCTATAATAGTAACGTACAAAGAGCAGGAACCATCGCAAATTATTGAGCAATTTCGTCATAGCAATACTCAATGGATTGTCAGTGTTGGTATGGTGAGCGAAGGAACTGATATTCCAAGACTTCAGATATGTTGTCATCTGAGTAGAGTCAAAACGGAACTTTATTTCAGACAAGTCCTTGGTCGAATCTTACGAGTTTGTAACGCACCAAATCAGCAAGCGTGGCTATATACTTTTGCAGAACCTATGTTGACTGAATTTGCTCATCGAATAGGGACTGAAATACCAGATAGCCTAGTTATCATAAAAGACACTATTGATCATAGCACCCTGTCGCCAGAAAATAATATTGAAAGTAAATCAATAGAATTGAACACATCGGTCTTTAATATTGAATTTGATGATAAAGGCACACTAACCAGAGCCATAACTAGCAATGATTCCCATACGGGTAGTAAGGTATACGATGCCGCCCCCTGCCTCTCATTTGAGGTTCTGGGTGACTTTAGGCAGCAAGTAATTGCAACATTTGATTCGCCATTCTAAGTATGGCTGTAAATAGCTAAAGTCTGCAACATTTCCGTAAAGGGTAGGCGCGTTCTGATTAAAAACACCAAAGTTCTTCAACAAGAATTCTGGTGTTTTTTACCGTCTACAAATTAGATTTTTTGTAAGTCAGCCGTCTGAAAAGCGACAGAAAAACAACACCTAATAGACCAAAGCCGAAAGAGCCGCCACTGGAATCATCTTTAGGTGGTTCTGGCGTGGTATTGCCGCCACCAGTTTCGCCACCGCCATTATCTGTACCGCCCGAATCACCACCTGATGAACTTTCAGCTGGGGTAACTAATAGTTGGTTTCCATCAGCATCATATTGGTAGCTGACGGCAGCACCGTTTTCGTAAATAACATTTATCACCCTACCAGACTCATCATAAGTATAGGTTGTCGCTCGTACTGATATAGACGTTACTAATATGGTCACTAAAAAAATAAAATGCTTCATATATTGCCTTTAAGACGTTAATTAATTTCTCTATTCCTAACGTACTAATAATCGAATTTAAATTCGATTTTTGTACCTTCGGGTAAATTTTTAACTTGATTATATATCTGAGGACCAAAGCTCTTATTTACTGAGCTATCAAGTTGCATATAATTATAAATTTCATCAGCGCCTCCAAGTTGGAAATCTATTGCGTGATCGATATCCTTGCCGTGCGAAATTGATCCTGCGCCATGAGTGGCCTTATACTTTTTCCGTTGATTTGTATTTCGTATTGTGCTCTTTACCGTGGATAATAATTTAACGTTTAACACATTTACTTTAAATGCAGCATCATCTAATTGTTGCTTACTCCACTTTTTCATAGGCTTTAAAACAACTGTAACAGTTCGGTTTGTCCCGCCGATTATGGCCCCAGCCCCAGCGGGGACGATAGGACATGCTGTTGCCAAGATATCATATGTTGAGCCAACAGCACCAATAGCAGCCCATACATAACTCCCTTCCTCATACATCCTATAAGTCTCTGAAATTCCAATTGATGTGGTTATCGGGTCTATGAGGTAATCCGGAGTGTTACCACTAGGATCAACCAAATTAACCGGATCACCACCCACATAAGCATAACGATTCAGCGCCCCTAAATCGCTAATATCGCCACGTAATGGGTCTTTGCTAATGAAGCGACGTAAGTCCGGCGAATAGTAACGAGCACGCATATAAAGCAAGCCGTTAGCATCAGTTATTACACCATCACGACCGTTATAACCAAAAGGAGTATGAATAGCATTATTGGTTTCTTCAAAGCCTTCCGCTGGGTATTGTTTTCCAAATGGGGTGTAACCATAGCGAGCAACGACTTCACCATTTTCATCGGTAATTGCAACAACTGAACCACGATAATCAAAGTGGAAATAATGGGCTGTTGCAAGAGTGTTGGCTTTAGCCGTTAACTGAGACACCAAACCATACGGACTATAAACAAAGAAGTTATAATCAGTTTTACCGTCATTATTGGCGACCGACTCCCATGCTATTTGTGGAAGGTTAAGGTAATCAGGTAATAGAGAATATCTGATATCTTGCGTATCGCTAATAGCAGCTGTTCGCATGCCTTCTGCATTGTAAATATATTGGTGGTCACCTGCACTTGCTAATTGATTTCTGGCGTTAAAACTCAATTCCATATCACCAATATTTAGCATATTGCCATCGGCATCGAAGTCAAATGTTTCTGAATTTTTGCTCGCGATTCTATTATCTGCACTGTAGGTCATTACCTGTTCCGTCAACAGCTCTGCTGGCGGCGGTGTGCTTGGTGTTTCTGAGTCTTGGGTTATCGTCTCTTGGGTTATTTGACCTATGGCATTGTAAGTATAGCTTTGTTGCAAAATAATCGAGCCATCCGGTGCGGTGTCTGTGCTGGACACGAGTCGATTTAGTTGATTATATTCGTTAACTAGTACTGTGCCGTTTCCTCTGATGACTTTTGTAACATTGCTATTTTCATCGTATTCATACTGCACCGCTAACACATCAGAATTCATACCCGTGACAGATGTCACGCGATTTAGTTGATCATGGGTATACTTAATCGGCAAGTTTTGATTACCGTTATTATTGATATAATCAAGCTGCTGTAAATTTCCAGCTTTATCAAATAAGTAATTTATCCCTCTGTAATTATCATCATTTTGCTTGTATTGCGCCACGCGATTAAAGCGGTCAAAGAGACGCGTGATTAGTAGATTATTTTCACTAACATGTGCAACATTATGGTTGTCATCATATTCATAAGCGATCGTTGAAACCGGATCTATAACGCTTGTTACGCGGGAGGCTTCATCATAACCATAGAGTGTTTGTTGACTTCGCCCATTAGTAAATGAGCTAATCAAATTGTTCTCATTATATGAATAATTCTGAGTAACACTGTCTGCTGTGATTTCAGTGGTGAGCAACGCATTATCATTTAATACCAGGGTGCGGGCATCGTTTGACGGCGCAACAACGCTTGTTACGTTGTTATCTTTATCAAAGGCCTGCTTAGTAACTAACGGGGTGTCTTCGCTACTAGGGTGGGTAATAGACACTAAGCGTGATAGCTCATCGTAGGTATTATTCCACACTTGGGCTAATGCATTTGTCGTGGATTTTATCTGCCCTAGTAAGTTATATACAAACGACTGCTGATTACCCTTAGCATCTGTTGTCGTTGTAACACGATCCATATTATCAAATATAGCTTTAGCGAGGTTTCCATTAGCATCAGCTGCTTCAATCACATTGCCATTTTGATCAAACTTATTTTTTACAACATTACCTAACGCATCGGTTGTTTCTATTGCGCGGCCTAATGCATCACGCTTGAATTTAACCGTGTTATTGTTTGGATCAATGCTTTCAATTAAGCGGCTTTCGCCATCATATTTGTATTGCCATAAAATATCAGGGATCGTACCTGTTTTATTCACTCGCCTTTTTTCCAGCAGATCACCTTGTCCGTTATATTTATTACGGAGCTCATCAGCATTGCTTTCGCCGTCATTGTTGTAGCGTGTATCGCGGAAAGTAAGGATATTTCCACGAGCACTGTATGACCATGTTTCAAAGTAACCCAAAGGATCGGTCTTTTTAATTACACGGCCTAAACCATCGAGTTCGTAGGTGGTTAAATTTCCTTGGAAATCCGTTTCGGATGTTTTGTACCCATCTGCATCGTGATAACTGTGGCGCGTGTGTCCTTCAGGGCTGGTAACACTATTTAATAATCCATTACCATAGCCATAATGAGTTGTTCGTCCTTCAGGTGTTGTTACGCTGGCTTGCTGGTTTTGCTCGTTATAAGAAAACGATGTTTCCAAACCTAATGCATTGGTAACAGCTTCAACGTTATTGGTATTATCAAAGTATGAATAGGTGGTTGTTTTGTTTAATGCATTAGTGTGTTTGGTCAGATTACGATTTGCATCATACTCTTTCTTTTCAATAGCCCCATCTGGTGATGTTAACTGCGTAATATCACCATATAGATTATAAGCCATATTCGTAGCATAACCACGTGGGTTGGTTATTTTGGTAGGCTTGCCATCATCATTGTAAACAAATGATTGCTGCTCACCTAGCGCATTAATTTCTTTAATAAGCTGATAGTTTTTATTGAATGTTTTAACTTTTTGAGCGCCTGTACGGTCAGTTATTGTGGTAATAATTTCGGTATCATTTTCTTGATATTCCAACTTCAGCGTTAGGTTGTCATCACGAGAGTCTTCTTGTTCAACAGCACGGCCTTTACTATCATAAGTTGTAGTGCTGACTAATAATGAGTCAATGTAATGATTAATTAACTGATCCAATGCGTTGTAGGTAAACTCTTCGGTCTTGCCATCAGCATGTGTGATCTTTGTCAGTTGCTCATTTTGATATTCAAGTAATACACTTCTACCCGATGAGGTGGTTGCTTGATTTAAAAACCCATCATCATTATAGAAATAATTAATAGCTGAGTTACTTACAGGCTCAAAAGCTCTAATTAAACGACTTTGCGTATCAAATTCAAAATTTACGCCTTGGCCTTTAATATTTTCAACCCTGGTTAAGAAATTAAACTCATTAAAAATGTAGGTTAAACGATCGCGACGTTCAACTTTAAAACCGCCGCTATTAATCTTAGTTAAGTGATCCAAACGACAACCAAAGCTTTCAGTGGAGTATGTTCCATCATCGTTCGGGCTGAATTTGTGTTGTTGGTTATCAGACCAAAGAATGATTACATCACCATTTGGTTTTTCAGCTATTTGAGCAGCCTGCGCGTTAGCAAAATCCCAACCAACACCAATACCACTTTGTCCACGAATTAGAGAGTTATAGCCGATGTCAAATGTGATAGGCACAACGCCAAATACTTTTAGTAACTGCTTTTGCTCAATCTTCGCGCCACTACTAGGAACAATTGGATTCCCTTCACAATCATTGGTATCGCTTGATTGAATTTGTTTAACCCCTTCAACGCCAGATACAGGGTTACTAATTTCAGTCGGTTTTACTACAAATGCAGTTTTTTCAAAGTAACTTTGATTACCCGCATCATCGGTTGCGATAAAGCGAATTTTAAGCGGTAGAGTGTCACGATAGTCGTTGTACAATGTGGTTCTAGTGTAAGAGAATAGAATATCTTGACCGGCCTTATTACTAACACTTACTATCCGATTTAAGTCGCCATCGCCTTCCCAGTCTGCTTGTACAGTCGCTAAATCACCATCCAAGTCCTCAGTTTTAACAGTAACCGTAAATTGCTTATCTAGTGTGACTTGGGAAGGAAAGTTATCCATCCAGATAGACGGGTAGTTATTATTTAAAGGTGGAGTAATTTCAACATGCCAGTTTTCTGTGCCTTGAATGAGCTGATGTTTTTCTTCGCTGGTTGCGTCTTTGATATAAAAACGCTTTTGCCCCTGAGCATCCGCCGTGCAAGATAATGTTATTTCGTTAGCTGAGTGAGTTAACTGCTGGCAATGCCCGTCAGTACCCTCAATATTGGCAGTGAGTGTCAGAGGAAGATTGTCACCAATAAGGGTAACCTCTGTATCAAGGCCTTGAGGAAAACGTTTCGGATTGTAATCAATCAAACGAGTTTCAGTATTCGGTACTTCTTGTTCTCTAAATACCGCAGTTATTGACACATCATTAGTTATTACTAGATCACATGTTTCAGTTGGACAGCTATCTACACCATTCCAGTGACTAAATTGCCAACCTGATGCCGCATTAGCATGGATCATTACCTTATCATTCTGGGAAAAGCTATAGTCACAGGATTTACCGCAATCGATTAACCCAACAGGCGAGCTAAGTATTATGCCTTCACCTTGTTTACGGACAATTAGATCAAATGTTTTCGGTTGCTCGGCACTAATTATTTTGTAAGTCCATATAGCTTTCGAACTGACATGATCAGGATTATAAATATTTCCAGTAAATGTATGACAAGTTACAATCGCATTTCCGATGTCGTTTTCGTCATGTACAACAGAATGACGTGCTCCATCAGACATCAAACTATCCCAAGTATCTATTCCATTTATAGTTCGAACACATTGGCCTCCATCAGCTAAAGAAGGGTTGAACTTAATGCTGAATGTATAATATTCTCCTACTTGAATACTTGAAGGCTGATCTTGTCCCTCAAAATTCAACTCGGGGGTAGGTAGGCTTGCATCACTAGTTTCCTCTACATTAAAGACAAACCGTTGAATACTGCTTACCCCGTTATCAGTATCGTAAGCCGTTGTACTAACGGTATATTCACCTATTGAATTAAATACACGACTAAAGGTTTCTAGTTTATTATTAATTGTAGCTCGACCCTCCACCTCGGAATCAGAACCGTCATTCCAGTCGACATCTATTTGTTTTAAATTTCCATCCGTATCGTAAGCTGACAATATAAGTGTGACTGTGCTACCAACGGCATATTCGTTAGCAGGTGCGGAGATCACTGATAGGGTAGGTTTATTATTAGCGGCATCTTTTATAACAAAGCTAAACGTAACCTGAGAGCTCGTCTCACCTTTATCATCATAAGCCGTAGCGCTAATGGTATACGAACCTTTGGTATCAAATTTACGATTAAACGAGACCTGTGAATTATTACTGGTTAACTTCCCTACTACTTCATTATTTGAACCGTCATTCCAGTCGACATCTATTTGCTTTAAATTTCCATCCGTGTCGTAAGCAGACAATGTAAGTGTGACGGTACTACCAACGGCATATTCGTTAGCAGGTGCTGAGATCACTGATAGGGTAGGTTTATTATTAGCGGCATCTTTTATAACAAAGCTAAACGTAACCTGAGAGCTCGTCTCACCTTTATCATCATAAGCCGTAGCGCTAATGGTATACGAACCTTTGGTATCAAATTTACGATTAAACGAGACCTGTGAATTATTACTGGTTAACTTCCCTACTACTTCATTATTTGAACCGTCATTCCAGTCGACATCTATTTGCTTTAAATTTCCATCCGTGTCGTAAGCAGACAATGTAAGTGTGACGGTACTACCAACGGCATATTCGTTAGCAGGTGCTGAGATCACTGATAAGGTAGGTTTATTATTGGTAATAATCGATGCGATTTCACTCTTTATTACACACCCTTTACTTGTGTCAGTTCGCTTAGAAATCGCGACTTTTGTATAGTATGAATCATCACTTATATTCAGGATTGATTTTGAAATAAATCCAGAACTTGTACCGTATAAATCTCTAGAGTTAGATTGTGCTACTATCGAACCTGATGAATCATAAATATACGATTGGCCTTGAAGAGTTCCGTGGTCACTATTTTTGGGATAATGAAATTTAAAAAGTGCAGTATTCTCCGTTGTCTCTTCAACACTAACATAACCACTTATAAGAAGGCCGTTACTTAATATTGTATTTACAGAGCTGTCTGTGCACCCGACAAGATTGATAGATAAATTATCATTTGAAATAACTAATCCTGCTTGTGCACTGCTTATCATTAATAGGCAACACACCTGAATAAAAATAAAACATACTAATTTCGATAGATAATTCACTCGGAGACCTCTCAATATTCAACATTTAAAAATAAAAAAACATCAACTTAATTATTATTCAAACACCGAATAATACAACCCACCTGTTACATATTTAGAGCTATAATGCAGCTCTAAATATATACAAAATAGAGATATAGAATGGACTCGAAGAGTAAAAATCGAACGACATTAGAAAAGCGTGTCAAGGAAAAAATTAAAACAGAGTTTAAAACTATTGAGGCAGGGGCGCTATCAGGAGTTGGTATGAGCACTTCGGGTATGCACTCATCGTTTTATAAACATGAAACAATGAGAACTGAACACCTTCAAAATTACGCCAAATTCTTAGACGTAAGTTTCGATCAGGCTAAAGAATGGAATGATGAAAAAATAACCGACATTCCAGACATCTTACTTGCAATATCTGACAACACTTCCATTGATAAAGAAACACAATCCAACAAACATAATTATAAATTTGTTATTTACGGACTAATTTTTACCTGCTTAACTTTGATAGTATTAATTTCTTATATACTAAATAATACAGGAATTAACGTCCTTCAGTTTGATAGGGAAGTAGCTAACTATACAGGGAGCTCTGCAGACCTATCCGTGGCTAATATACCTTCAGAGCAATTCAATAACGCCTTATACACATATAGATTAGATGATTTAGTAATTGAAAAGTATAACAATGGTAAGCTCTCATTTATTACGAATTTAACGGTAAAATTAATTTCAAGTGATAAGGTTTTAGTTACTGGGTTAATGACAGGTGAAGGTTATTATATTGGTGATCAAGCAAGCGTTTCGTATAGAGTACTAGAGGTTTCTAATGGCGAATCATGGACTGGCGTTTTTATGTTCGATTTACCAAATACCGGTCAAGCAACTGGATATTGGTTAACTTCCCATAACGATAGCAATACAGCAGGAGGTTACAAATATGCAATTGGCAATGTGACTCTAAAACGAAGTAATGAATAAATTTCAAAGGTTGAAATACCCCAATAAGAAAGACCTCTCCTTTATGTATTCAAAGTAATTAATTTATCCATAAAAAAGGCCTAGAATAGTGGTTACACTAATTCTAAGCCTAATACAATTCTCAACTAATAAAGTGTTTAATTATTCATTAGTGTAAACTGTGTCGGGGTGAACGGCTCAAAGTGGCTATCATGTCGAATTAAATTTATTTGATTATCCTGCAGATTACGCGATTACTTGTGAGGATATTACAGCTGTTTATGGCGGCCAGAGGTTTGTACGCATTAAGAGTGAATTTAATCAAGGAGCGTTAGCGCTGCCTCACATGTCAAACAATTGTCGAGTCGAGAATTCTGGTGTTATTTTAGATTTTGATATTAGTGCCACTGTTATCCCTGACGATGTTGTGGGGATTACGCTAGTGCCAAGCAGTGTATACGCTGATCAAATTCCAAAAATTTCATTAAACATGACAT
>Ga0209291_1003648_pt1 | contig 11227 bp, 12 predicted proteins | sample GOMGulsemesocosm_FD_184633 | JGI IMG/M metagenome (GOLD analysis project Ga0209291, IMG submission 184633) | Methane-oxidizing microbial communities from mesocosms in the Gulf of Mexico - GOM9B Gulf of Mexico (SPAdes) (version 2) | ecosystem: Environmental > Aquatic > Marine > Cold seeps... | reverse complement strand
TATAAATTAGCTTCATTTTCTTTGTTTGCTTTATAATGATACGCTGACTTACAATATGGTGTGCAGAATAATTTATCTACTCTTCCTTCCAATTTTTCTTTACACTCTAAACAACTTCTCATACTTCCAATATTCGTATTAATATACGCATAATAAACGTATATTCAAACGGATGCTCTTTGTTATGTATCATTTATCCTCTATCTTTAATAAAAAATGACTGACTTAAAAAATCGTATTACTTTGTATCATTTATGGATTAATAACCATAAAAAAATTGGGCTAAAGTTCTATCCCAACAAGGGTATTCATGCAATAATTAAGACATTACCTGAACCTAAGTGGAGTAAGCGGTATAATATGGCATACATTAATAATACCAATGAAAATTTAGAGCTTATTTTTGATTTATTTAAAGGGTTTGCATGGGTTGATTTAAATTATTTTTTACCTAAAAAAAAGAAAGAAAAAACTGCAAACACTTTTGAAACAAAGGAATTAAAGGAAAAGGAACTTCCATTAGGTTATAGAACTTGTCCAAAAGCATACATACAAAAATTAGAATTACTTAATTACTCTAAAAGCACAGCGAAAACATATATATCTTTTTTTGAAAAATTTATAAATCATTATAAAAAAATTGAGTTAAGTGATTTTGATGAAAATGATATTAGAAATTACATGCAATTAATGGTGCATCAAGGAAAATCTGATTCTTATTTAAATCAACTGGTGAACAGTATTAAATTTTATTTTGAAATAGTTTTAGGGATGCCAAATAGGTATTATATGTTAGAAAGACCTAAGAAGAAAAGGATGTTACCAAAGGTTATTAGCAAAAATGAAGTATTACGTATTATTAACTGCACAAACAATATTAAGCATAAGTGCGTTGTGAGTTTATTGTACTCTTCAGGCTTACGTCGCTCGGAATTATTAAATTTAAAACTAAAGGATATTGATAGCGAAAGGATGCTCATTTTTGTTAATTCAGGAAAAGGAAATAAAGATCGGTACACCTTACTAAGTACACAATTACTTGAAGATTTAAGGCTTTATGTTAAACAATGGAAACCTCAAGTATATTTATTTGAAGGAAAAAGTGCTATTCAATTTACAGGAAGTAGTGTACTACAAATTGTAAAAAAGGCAGCCCAAAAAGCTAGAATAGGAAAAGTAATTACACCTCATATTTTAAGACATAGTTTTGCTACACATCTACTAGAGACTGGTATTGACCTGAGGTACATTCAAACACTATTAGGACATAGCAGTTCTAAAACTACAGAAATATACACACAGGTAGCTTTAAACAATATCAAAAACATAAAAAACCCACTTGATTCCCTATATTTGAGCTCATGACATAAAAGATATATACGCAATGGTGCGTTTATCTACTTGTTGTAGTGCATTTCAAAAAAACAAAAAAATGACAAGAGAAGAAGCTCAATCCGCTTATGTAAAAATCGTTGATGTAGGTTTTTCAAACTATAATAAATTACCCAAAGACCAACGAGTATGGTTTAACATAGAACCATTAATAACAGACGGATTATGGGATCATTATGTTAATCACGGAGCTGACAAAAACTCAGACACAATCGAAGATTTGGAATATTTGAATTTTCATTCAATTGCGAATCAGTTACGCGACTTTAATAAGGTTTATTTTCCGACAGGAGTTCCTGAAGGACCTGACGCCAGACAAGATCAATTTGACAAATTCTCTGAAGAACAATTGGAAGATGACATAGAAGAAATGGACGATAAGTTTTGGGAAATATCTGATGATTTAGAAATTGGATTACTTAATCATATCAACAACACTGGTATAGGGAAATAAAAAACGCACAACAACAACACCTATAAAATAATACGGGTTTTGGTGTTTAGCCCTAAGGTTTGTCTATATTTATGCAATCGCCAAATCTTTTAATTTGGCTTTTAAAACATCAAAATAAAAACAAAACCGAAAAGCTTATGGCTTGTGTCGATACGAAAATCCGCGGATTTTCTGCCACGTACTATTCATAGCTAAACGTTGTAGGTAATTAAAAACGGAATCAAAAAAACATAATAATGAAAAAAAAAATAAAAAATTCCATTAAAAGCATATTAAATCAGCTCCCATATATTAGTACTCTAAACAAAATAAATTCAAATAGTTGTTTTCCTGCAGGACATTATTACTCAACTGTTGTGTCAATTGATGAAATAAAAAGTAGACATTTAGAAATTTGGAAAGAATTAGACGAAGATGGTATTCCAGGAATTAATCTTAATGAAGAGGGTCAAATAAAGCTATTTAGAAGCTTATCAAAATATTATAACGAGCTTCCTTTTAAGAGTGAAAAGCAAACAAATCTTAAATATTATTTTAAAAATAATTATTATAGTTATAATGATGGTATTATATTATACTCGATGATAAGGTCTTTTAAGCCAAAAAGAATTATTGAAATAGGATCTGGATTCTCTTCTGCAAATATGCTAGATACCAATGAATTATTTTTCAATAACCAAATTAGTTTATTATTTATTGAGCCTTTTCCAGAGGAAAGATTAAATCAACTAATTAATAAGACCGATCAGAATCAGACCAAAATTATTCAAAGTAAAGTTCAAGAAGTTCCTTTAAATGTTTTTAAAGAGCTGCAAGCTGGTGACATATTATTTGTAGATAGCTCACATGCCGTTAAGACTGGAAGTGATGTAAATTATATACTATTTGATATTTTACCTTCGCTACAAGAAGGTGTTTTAGTTCATTTTCACGATATTCATTATCCTTTTGAATATCCAAAAGATTGGGTTTTTAAAGGAATTGGCTGGAATGAAACATATTTTTTAAAAGCTTTCTTAATGTATAATAATAAGTTTAAAATTCGATTATTTACAGAATACCTAGATAGACATCATCATGAAAAAACATTTATGAACATGCCATTTTACCATAAAGGTTCTGGGAGTAGTTTATGGATTGAAAAAATATAACTACCTACAACAACACCTATAAATAATACGGATTTAAGCTCTTAAACCGAAAGTTTGTGTATATTTAAACTTTCGCCAAATCTTTTAATTTGGCTTTTATAAAACGACAAAATTAAAAACAAAATCTAAAAGCTCATGGCTTGTGCCGACACGAAAATCCGCGGATTTTCTGCCCCGTACTATTCATAGCTAAACGTTGTAACACATTTGAGAAAAACCGATGAAGAAAATATTTTTAGGAATTATAATAGCTCTAGTCCTTGGGTTTATAACATATAAAATTGCTGATATTCTTTGTCAAATAGAAGTTAAATGTAAGAACTGTCCGCAAACTTCATTAAATAAGGAAAACTCAAAACGAAATGGATTTTTGGTGTCTGACTACAAAGATTTTAAGCGTACGTTTGAATTAAAGCATCATTCCGAAAAAATAAGCATAACTGACATTTGGATTGAAAAACAATGGTTTTATAACTCTGACTTTTGCCTCTGTACAAATGTTCAACCTAATGAAAACTTCAATGTAATTGTAGAATTTAAAAAGTCAAATTCTGATACTTTTCTATTCGGTCTAACGCCAATTGTAAATAATCGACTAGACGAAAGTAATGCTGGAATTGAAGACACGAGAAAAACTATGCAGTTTGACTACTTCCCTACTGAATTGAATCTAATATTGAGCGAAAAGAATCCAAATGAAAATATTGGATGGAAAAAAGAAATAGTGACGGATACATTGAAAATAAAACTAACTGAATAAAAAACGTGTTACAACAACACCTATAAATAATACGGTTTTCGGTGTGTAATTCGAAACGTAAGTTTATCTTTACATAGTCGCCAAATCTTTTAATTTGGCTTTTATAAAACGACAAAATTAAAAACAAAACAAAAAGCTTATGGCTTGTGTCGACACGAAAATCCGCGGATTTTCTGCACCGTACTATTCATAGCTAAACGTTGGCAACAATGGTCTTTTATCAATAAAACGTTTATCGTTTCGGAATCGAGCCCCTACTCTTTTTGGTTTGTCATTAAAGCAAAATAAAATCCAAACCTCTCATTTAAAAATTGTTTGAATTGCCCATCTATTCACTCATTGACTTGTTTGGTTTTTAAGTGTTCAAAAAAAGGCATACTAATCGCACATTAAAATAAGTCGTTCAGACCTTTAGCCAGGTGTCATTTACGAAAGTCAGTTTCATGAGCGTACAATTTCTAAACGCTAAATCTAAAAGCCAACGATTGCCATTTTGAAAACTGTTGCCAACAACATATAAATTGCATGCTTAAGTTGATGTGCTAATCCCAAAAGTAAATGTATATTTACTAACTGATTGTCCTGCGGACAATCTGCCGTGCGTACCGCACGACAACTTATATAAACGTTGTGTACTATTAATAAATAATGGAGAAAATAAACCTAAAACCATTGAATGTTCCTTCAGACTGGACTATTAAATGGAATCACTTTGTTGACTTGGAACCAGATAATGATTCGCCAATTGATGATGTTTGGACTCATTTTGACGAAGATATTTCTTTCTTTACCAACGGTGAATACTTTATTGACTTAGGTTTTTATGGAGGCAGTTATTTAGAAAATAGGTCTGGCTTTTTTAGACTTGTAGTAGTAGAAGGAGATTTTCACCAAGGAAATTTATATGAAAATTTCATTTGTCGTTCTACTGATCAAATTAAAAATAAAATTGAAAACTATTTGACATTAATATCATCTGGAGAAATCAAGACTTTAAAGTCATTGAAATTTGGAAAAGACACTTCAATAAATGATTATTTATTTTCAGCAGTTGAAGGAGTGCAAAAAACGTGGACTGATAATGATTATGAAAAATAAAAACAGTACACAACAACACCTATACACAATACGGGTTTTGATCTGTAATTCCTAGGGAAAGTGTATATTTACGAAGTCGCCAAACTTATAATATTTAGGTTTAAAACGACAAAGTTAAATCAAAATTTAAAAGCTTTGGCTTGTGCCGATACGAAAATCCGCGGATTTTCTGCCCCGCACTGTTCATAGCTAAACGTTAGCATACATATGAGAAAAAAAATACTTTATTTAATTCTAATGTTAACTTTTAACTTTGCGTTTTCACAAGACTTCTCCTATGTTGACTTAATAGTAAAGGCATACCCGAAAAAATTTAGTAAACCCGAAAAATTAGCAAATCTAATTTCGAATGATTTCCAAACAGATCATGAAAAAACAAGAGCTATATATACTTGGTTAATAAATAATGTCTCATATGATTTGGACGAAGCTGGTAAATACAATTATTCTTATACTAACAGTGAGGAACGTACTAAAAAAGAAAAAAAACAAAATCTAAAACTATCTAAAAGAGTAGTTTCAAAACGTAAAGCTGTTTGTGAAGGCTATGCTGTGTTATTTAAACGAACATGTGACCTATTAAATATAAAAGCAAAAATAGTAACTGGTAATGCTAAAACTAAAATTAGAGACATCGGTAGAAGATACAAATCCGACCACGCTTGGAACATGGTTGAAATTGAAAATAATAAATATTTAATAGATGCTACTTGGGGGGCGGGTAATTCTAAGCGAAGACCTTCATATTATTATTTTTCTACAAATCCAGAAGAATTTATTAATAAACACTATCCTGATAATTATTACTACAGTTTATTGGACAATCAAATTGAGAAAGAAGATTATCTAAATAGTCCACTAATTTACCATAAAGACAACCAATATTTAAAATTAATATATCCATTAACTGGTGTATTAAACAAAAAAGAACTTAAAAAAGTTAGCTTTATTTTGACTTCAGATGAAGCTGTTTCATCTATAAGTTATAGAGTTGGGCGGAAAAATATATCTATTTCAGATTTTAAGCAAAATCAAGGGAAAGTTGAATTTGAAATTGACCTTACAAAAATTAAAGCCCGAGATTTATTGATTTTTATCAATACAAAAGCATTTGTTGGTTACCGTCTGAAATAAAAACGTATGCTAACAAAACCTATAAATAATACGGGTTTTAACGCTTAAACCAAAGGTTTGTGTATATTTACAATTAACGCCAAATCTTTTAATTTGGCTTTTAAAACGAAAAAATAAAAACAAAACCGAAAAGTTTATGGCTCGTGTCGACACGAAAATCCGCGGATTTTCTGCCCCGTACTATTCATAGCTAAACGTTGTACACAATTTAAAGAACTCTGAATATGTTTAATTTTTTCAAGAAAAAAAATGTAGTCCCTGAATTTGATTTTATAAAGTCATATTCACATAAGGACAAGTATTTTTCACGGATAAAAAAATGGAATTGGTTAGACTCCGAAAAGATTTCATTAATTGAAAAAGATGATAACGGAAAAGTAAAAATGACATCAATGGACCATTGGTCTCAAGAGATGTTTCTAGACTCTGACGGACAAACTACAATTGAAGATTATTTAAATATTCTAATAAAAAAATTTCAAGATAGTAAAATGGAAATTCCATCTGACCTAGACGTATTTATGACTGAAACACTATGGAGTCTAAAAACGGATTTAAACGCAATTGAGTTTACTGATACGCCGACTGAATTAAATCTTGAGTTTAAAAACCCTATAAAAGAAAAGTAACTGTGTACAACACCATATAAAATGCATGCTTAGGTTTGGGTATTAATTTCCAAAGTAAGTGTATATTTACTCGTGGATTCCCTGCCGGGAATCCTGTCGACCGACTACGTCGCACGACACTTTATATAAACGTTAGGAATTATTCAAATTAAAAAAACAAATGAGGATAAAAACAGAGAAAGATGTTCAAAAACTTGACCATAAATTAAAAAATGAACTTGGTGTAGATGTTAGTAAATATAGAAACCCTGAAATTGCTGAAAAATTCGTTGACCTTCTTGTCTTCCCCCAATTTGTACTTAATTGGACTTTACGCCCTATAGCTATCAGCTTGTTTATATATCTAATCATATTTTACATTTTTGACCTAAGTGTGATTATGGCAATAGTTTATGGTGTTTTAGGATTAATCCTCTTTTTATTAAACGGAATATTGTTCGGAATACTCCTTGTATTATGGAAAATGAAAAAGGATATGTTTGGAGTTATTGAATATAGCTTAAACATTATGAAGGAATCTACAGTTGATCTTAAACATGTAAGCTCTATAACTACAAAAGAAAATAAAAAGGAAACATTAGGACTGCTTTTTCTTGGTATAACTCACATTGTAACAATTCCGATGGTTTCTGAAGCATTGAGTAATAAAATTCCATTTATAGGAGGGCTATTTAGTAAGTTGTTTAAGAAAATACTTCGCCTTGCAAGCAGTAGAATCAAATTCAATTATACTCCTAATAAGAATGAAAAAGTCCAAGATAAAAGTCCAGAAGCAGTAACGAATACTTATATAAAGTCAATTGATTATACAATTGATGGTCTTGATAAATTCCTTACTACAGTACTAAGGGTTGGTCAATTTCCTATTACAATGGTAACCCTTGTGACTTCTTCTCTTCTTGGAGTCCTTATATATGCCGTTATATAAAAAACAATTCCTAACAACACCTATAAATAATACGGTATCTGGTGTTTAATCCCAAGCGTAAGTGTATCTTTACTTTTTCGCCAAACCTTTTAATTTGGCTTTTATAAAACGACAAACTAAAATCAAAACTTAAAAGCTTATGGCTTGTGTCGACACGAAAATCCACGGATTTTCTGCCCCGTACTATTCATAGCTAAACGTTACCACACATTTGAAAACCAATGCATATTAAACAATTAGAAAGCGTATTTAAACTTGAATCAAAAGAACGATATGGATATCTGATAAGAAAAGTTGCGGACTTTGAGCAAGTTTTTCTGGTTGCTAACAAAAAAGGGAATTATGTTACGTGTGGAAATGGAAAAGAAAAGATTATTCCAATCTGGCCTGAATTAGAATTTGCTCAAGAATTAATCAAAATAGAATGGAAAAAGTGTGTAGTCAAAAAAGTTCAGTTAAATGATTTTATTGATTGGATGGACAAATTGGAAACGGATAATTATCTTGTTGGTGGATTTCCAAATCAAAAACTAAATTCAATAGTTGTTAAGCCAGTCGAGATCAAGAATCATTTGATATTCCAATGCAAACAATATGAATAAATCACAATGAAATTGAATACTTCTGAATTTTTGAAAATAAAGACAAATTATCTCGGAATTGGAATTAGGTCAATTCTATTTTTCGGAATTCTTATACTCATCATTTTGATTGAGATAATTTCTTTTTTTCTTTTATTTGGTTCTGGAGCTGGTTCAAGTAGAATAGCAGAATTATGGTATGTTGACCTAATTGTAAGCTACCTACCGATTATATTAGTAGGCGGATTTTTAGTTTATAGAATCATCAAAGCCTATGGAAAACAAGAATACGTGAAATTTAAAACCAATCTGATTACACTTTTGATTTTGATTTTTCTATTCTCAATCAGAAATCAACTCGAACAACTAATTTTCTGAAATGGAAAATATAAAAAACGTGTGGTAACAACACCTATAAAATAATACGGGTTTTGGTGTTTAATCCAAAGGTTTGTGTAAATTTACCTAGTCGCCAAATCTTTTAATTTGGCTTTTTAAAACGACAAAATTAAAAACAAAACACAAAAGTTATGGCTTGTGTCGACACGAAAATCAGCGGATTTTCTGCACCGTACTATTCATAGCTAAACGTTATGGTTTATATCCCAAATATGAAAAAATTAATATGAAAAAAATATTTGCAATAATACTATTGGTGCTTTTATCGCAATCAATTTTCGCACAAGAGAAAACAGAATATAAGGATCTATACATATTAAGTGACAGTGAAAGTTTTACAGGAGAGCTACTTCGTTATAGAGCAATTTTTTATGTAAAGAGTGAAGATGAACGTTTTTCTCATGATAATTATTATTTCGACATAAACTATCACGACTTGAATGATATTCCTTTATATAAATTAGGTAAACTGATTGATATTAACACTATTGATTACATAAATTCAAAAGATTTTTTTAAAGCTAAATCTAATTGTGAATTACATGAAGAACTAAGTTTAATGCATAAAAACGGAACTCGAATTTTTATCATATCCAAACTCCCAGATAGTAATTTACTTAGAAAAGAAGGAGTTATAGATAATGATTATAAAACTGATGAATACATGGTTTGGTTCGCTAATTATTCTGGCACAAGAAAAGATGTGATGCATACTCAAATGGGACGAGGTTATTTTTATTAGAATAAAGTTAGTTCGATTAAAAAACAAACCATAACAACATATAAAATGCATGCTCAAGTTTGGGTTTAATTCATAGAGTAACCGTATATTTACTCGTGGATTCCCTGCCGGGAATCCATGTCATCCGACTACGTCGCACGACACTTTATATAAACGTTAGCTACCATATAAAATAACAATTCAACATATGAACAAAATTATTATCTTAATAATATCCTGTACAATACTAAGTTGTATAAAGGAAAAAAAGATAAATCAAGAATTCGGAAATATTCCACTAGAAATAAAAAATGCTTTCGAATCTATCAATAAAAGTCAAAAATTTGAAATAAACCCATTACAACCGAATACTATTGTTGGAAAAAATGGAACGATTTTAATCATTCCAGAAAATTCAATTGTTGACCAAAAAGGAGCTATTGCATCTAAAAACATCTATATAGAAATTAAAGAGAATTTTACGAAATCAGACTTTATAGCTTCCAATTTACAAACCATACATAACGATCAAATTCTTGAATCTTTAGGAATGGTTTTTCTATCTGCTAAAGATGCAAATGGGAATGAATTAAAAATAAAAAATGGAAAATCCATACGATTACAGATTCCCCAAAAAAGAATTAAAGAAGACGCGAAAATATTTCTAGGGAACAGAGATGAAGATGGATTAATTAATTGGGATAAAATAGAGGAACCCTCAAAATCTTTAACGCCATTCCCGATAAAATTCATAAGTAAAAACAGGTTTATAACTGAATGTTCAGATTATTATGGAATTACAACTGACACTCTAACAAACAATTATTATAACTATTTTGGTAATATAACTGATTTTGAAAACACTCTATTAGCGACCAAAGAATTTTCTGACAGGTTTAGGTTTACCTGCTGGGAAGAAGTTTTGAATATTTATATAAATAATCTAGACAAAAATCTTTGGGAAATTGATGAGCTAGCAGTCAAACATTTTATCAAAGACTCAACCGATAGAATCAATTACCATTTAAATGATATCTCTCCTGGACCAAATGGTGGACCAAGAACCAAAATGCAAATAGAAGCACATGAATCTATACTAAAATCCGCCAAAGAAAGTGGACATAGAAAAATTGAGCTTTTCAAAAAATTCGCATCTCAAAAACTTACTAAAATTGACCCAAGTCGAATAATTGATACAACAAAGCTTAAAGAATTAAATAATGTACTCATAACATATGATGCAATAAATTTTGGATGGATTAATGTTGATTTCTTTTATAAAGACCCAGAATCAACCTCTATAAAGTTAGCAGTAAAGCCTAACGGTAAATCAAACTTAACAAGTCTGATAATAGAAAAAAGAAATGTAATTTTAAGTGGCATAAAAAAATCAACTAACGAATATTGGTTTACTAAAAATGAAAATGGATACAACCAATTTCCAAAAGGCGAAAAAGCTATAATCCTATCTGTTGGTTTTGATAAAAACGGGCTTACTTTTGGAGAGAAAAACATAATTCTGGGAGAAAACGAAAATGAAATTATTGAAATGAACCCTATTGACGGGATTGAATTAAAAGAAAAAATTAAAAAATACGGTAGCTAACAACATATAAAATGCATGCTCAAGTTTGGGTGTAAATTTCCAAAGTAAGCGTATATTTACTCGTGGATTTCCTGCCGGAAATCCATATCGTCCGACTTGCGTCGCACGACACTTTATATAAACGTTAGCACTCATTATGAAAAAAAGACTATATTTTTTGACATTTATACTGATGATGTTTTATTTACAAATCAGTTATTGTCAAACTAATCAGAACGTAGTTAAAGAATACTTTATTGAAAAAAACGATACATTAATCAAAATTAAATTATTTTCAAATAATAGAGTTGTATTAGACAAGCACCCTAACAAGTCTTTCTTAAAACAAAAAAACAAAGCTGTTTTATTAGACGAGAAACATAATAAGACACTAC
>Ga0209291_1003639_pt1 | contig 11243 bp, 13 predicted proteins | sample GOMGulsemesocosm_FD_184633 | JGI IMG/M metagenome (GOLD analysis project Ga0209291, IMG submission 184633) | Methane-oxidizing microbial communities from mesocosms in the Gulf of Mexico - GOM9B Gulf of Mexico (SPAdes) (version 2) | ecosystem: Environmental > Aquatic > Marine > Cold seeps... | reverse complement strand
CACGGCAAGAGCGTTTTAATGAATACGCCCTAATTTAGAAGGGATATCAGTGCATATGAAGTAAACCGTATTTTTCATGCTTAACCATGGATGGTTACGTTAGGGCAATGCAAGGAGCACATTGCCGAGACGAAAAATTGAGCGTATAGGGATATATTTACAGCGTGTTTACGTAATATGTGGTGATATCACAATTATAATGCTCTTGTCCTGGGTATCCCTTAATCATTAGCGGTTTTGTGGGCGGTTGAGATGAAGAGTGCGCGCTGATATTAAAGCCAAAACGCAATAAAAGATTGAAAACCTATGAGCTATACGCATTTATTGGTAAGCTTATTATTGCAACGATCAAATCTTCGTCAAATTTAAGCTTAATCAGCCTCAGGTCCCTAATCACTGGTTAGGATTCTCAGGTGAGTTTTATTGCGAGCTAGCGCTTAGTTTTAGATCCTCAAGATATTGTTTTCGTGCGATTTTATCAAATATAAGATAATATATCAGCTTACATTAATATACTAATGGCCTCTGTCACGGCCGTGATTATAGGCTTAATTATATGGACTTTAATCTGGTGGTTCAAAGTATTGAATCACTTCCTTCATTACCACAAGCATACCACAAGTGTTGTTACCTGTTAGAGCAGGACGTGACAGACTCGAGCGATCTTGCACAAGTTGTAAAAACTGATCCTGCGATGACAATCGCTGTACTGCGATTGGTTAATAGCGCCTTTTATAACGTACCGCGAAAAATAGAGCGACTCGACCATGCAATTTCTATTCTAGGTCATAGTAACTTTCGTGACCTTATTTTGACCACATCCTTGGTCAAAGCAATGAGTGACTTAGCTGGCGGACTGGTGGATATGGAAGTGTTTTGGCGCCATAGTATTTATACCGCCTTAGTCGCTAAACGGCTTGCGTTATATGCCTACCTGCCAAATAGTGAGCGATTATTTTTGGCCGGGTTATTACATGATATTGGTCAATTAATTTATTTTGATCAGTTTGAGACCAAGGCAACAAAAATAACTCAGTTAGTGAGCCAGCTTGGTGTCGATGTCTCGGTCGCTGAAACGAAAGTGCTTGGCTTTACCCATCAGGATATTGGTAGTGCACTTTGTAAGCGTTGGAATCTGCCTGAGTGGCTAGAGCAACCGATAAAATTTTATCATAAACCTTCGCAAGCTAAAGGCTTTGAGCATGAGTCTCATCTTGTTTTGTTAGCAAACGCTATTGCAGAACAACAATATGGCGGTTTAGCCAGCCTCGGTCAACCACATCCAAGATCAGCTGCTCAGGTTGATGATAATACCTTATGGAATAAAGCCAATGTTGCTCGAGATATGTTGCCGCAGGTTCTCAGCGATGTCGATGAGCAGCTCGGTAGTGTAATGGCCTCATTAGTGCCGGATCTTACTAGCGTCACTTAATACCCTTTGCGATTTGTATGTTATCGGCAATAAACTTGATATAATCCTCGATTCAAATTTGAAGAGGGTTTATTTTGCGTTTATTCATTAATTATTGTCTGGGTCTTATTTTACTGTGTCTGAGTGTTAGTTCATTCGCTGGCCCGCGCGAATTCTGTGCGTTACCATCACAAGAGTTAAGTGAGAAAGCTCAAGATGACAAGTTCATCGAGGCGATGTTCGACGCTGAGTATGTTTTTAGAGGCCGTCTATTTACCTATTACCATGAGCGTTGCAGTAATGGTGTCTGTGCGTATAACGGTTTAGTATTTAAAGCACTAGAGCAAATTGAAAATTGGCTTAGCCTTTACGTTGAAGTGTCTTGGTCTGAAGATTGTGACAATATTTGGCTCCACCAAATGGATTGGCGCCGTGATAAAGATAAGATGTTCTTTGAAATTAATAAAGAATATTTACTGTTAGCGAAAGATACACCCCGCGGTATAGTGATTATAGGTTCTCGTGGTGGACTCAAAGTGAAAGAGCTACAAATGCGTTATGAACTAGAGCGCATTGGCCGCAAGTAAAGTAATAAGGGTTGAGCTAGACTCAACCCTCCAAGATATTCGCTTAGCTGATTACTCCGCGATCAGCTAATTCATTAAATTCATCTTGCTTCTCACGCTCTTCAGCCGTTTCAGCATCCATTTGATTGCCACTGTGGGTCTTATCAATCTGTTTGCTTTTATGCTTTCGCAGCTGGTTTTCAAGTTTAGCCATCAGGCCGTCTACGGCACTCTTCATATGACGGTCGGCGCTCGACGTCGCGAAAATGTCACTGCCAGGGATGTGAATTTGCGCCTCTGCAATGATTTTGTGGGTGTCATGCTTTTCGGTGGTAAAGTTGACGTTAACGCTGGTTATTTGATCACTGAATCGTTCTAGAGTCGCAATAGACTCTTCTACGTATGTTTGGATGTCATCTGAAACGGTAACATGTTGACCACTAATGTTTACTTTATACATAAATTCTTTTTCCTTGTGTAATGAAGAAATAAATAATCTATTGGCTCCTTGAATTCGATTAGCTGGTATTAATAGTAATGCCAGTTTCGAGCTCAGCTGTCAACAAACTTTTTACTAATTACTTTTTCAGTCTAGCCTATTAATATGGGGTCTGTTGATCTTTTGCGCTTGATTTTTGTTCTTCTAGAGGTGTTTTACGCAAGGCATGAGGATTGTGGCCTGGTTATTCGCGGCTTTGTCTCCTCGGCAATATGCTCCTGCATTGCCCTAATGTGTCCATCCATGGACAAATGAGTCGCTCTATTTCCTGCATCCATGCAGCCACAAGAGTAAAGACGAAAAACGCAGCGCAGGACGCCTCTAGTTGAACCCTTCGGGCAGCGTTTGTTTGTTATTTCTACGGCGTTATCGTCTATTCGGGTATTGCTACACCACATAGACTCTGCCTGGTATAAAACTCAAACAACTCGCTGCAAAAACAAGCTACAAAGATCAACAGACCCTAGTAATGTGATCGTTTTTGGCTAACTAAGTTCAATTTATATTCAGCCAACTTATTTGCGATTATTTACACTCACCAAGCATTGAGTTAATTGACTAAACTGGTGTAACCTAGAGGGTATGTACCAATAGGAATCACCGCTCTTGATGGAGAATAAACAATATGTTGCCTGCGCACATTGCGATCTATTACTCGATGCGCCGATCCTGCAACAAGACCAATTCGCCGCTTGTCCAAGGTGTGGTCATAAAATATCCCGTCTGCGCAAAGCGCTAATGGCCCAATTGTTGGCTTACGGTATAACAGGATTATTGCTGTTAGTGTTGTCGAGTTGTTTTAGCTTGATGACAATGAATATCGGTGGCAACATTAGTGACATTAACTTGTGGCAAAGCGCCTTAAATCTTTATTTTGATCAATATAAAGTGCTGTCATTAGTCGTCTTTGTGTTGATTGTATTGATACCGGCATTGGTTGTTAGCTTAATTCTATTCTTTGTTTTGATGATTAAGATCAACGTGAGGCCAAAAATGCTCAGTAATGTTTTGCGGCTTATTTTCGGATTGTTACCGTGGGCGATGGCGGAGGTTTTCCTGGTCGGAGTATTAGTTAGTTTGGTTAAGTTGGTGACTATTTCACAGATCCAGCTCGGATTTTCATTCTGGGCTTATGCATTATTTTGTATCTGCTATGCCAAAGTACTCAGCTTATTGGACCGGTATCAACTCTGGTCATGGTTGAGTAATGGCTATCGTCATGCCTAGATATAGTCCAGGTTCTGCCGCCGCGAATGGTTTAGTCAATTGCACTGAGTGTGGATTAGTCAGTGATAATACTGTATTAATTTGTCCCCGCTGTAACGCTAAGCTGTGTACGCGTAATCCGTATAGCCTGCAAATTACCTTGGCGTTATTGATCACCGCTTTGCTGTTATTTATTCCTGCAAACTTATTGCCGATGATGATCACTGAGAAATTGGGCCAGGTTGAATATAATACTATTCTAGGGGGGATCATCCTATTGTGGAAAGAGGGCTCCCAGCCAATCGCGGCGGTTGTTTTTATTGCCAGTGTGTTAGTACCAATTTTAAAATTTATAATTTTGTTGTATTTATGTGCATGCACCATGTCACCTGACGCGATCTCAGCCAAGACCCGCGGTCACTTATATCGCTTGACCGAACTTATTGGCCGCTGGTCAATGGTCGATATCTTTGTCGTCGCCGTATTAGTTGCCCTTATCCAGCTTGATCATTTACTAAACGTTCAGCCTGGCACTGGTACGATTGCTTTTGCGGCTGTTGTAGTGTTGACTATGTTTGCCGCAAAAGCATTTGACCCTAGGATACTTTGGGATAAGCCTTTAACAAGAGAAGATCAAGACAGTGCAAGAAACTAATCAATCTATTACATCACAGCCCAGCGATATTAGCCCACACAATAGAGTATCCAAAGTATGGCTAATTCCAATGTTAGCACTGGTCATTGCTTGTTGGATGGTGGCAGATACCTACCTTAATAAAGGGCCGGAAGTGGTGATTTCATTCGCTAATGCCGAAGGTCTTGAGGCCGGAAAAACGCGGGTCAAAACTCTTAATGTTGACATCGGTTATGTGAATAAGGTCCAGCTCAATGAAAGTCGTGATGGTGTTGTTGTGCATGCGACACTTGATAAGCAAGTTAGCGAAATGTTGACTGAAAATGCGCAATTTTGGGTGGTGAAACCCAAGATCGGTAGTGGCGGTATTTCTGGCTTAGGGACATTAACATCTGGCTCTTACATCGAATTTGTCGCCGGTGATAGCGCAAGAGCATCATTGGCATTTCAGGGGTTAGAAGAAGCACCTATCACCGCTAAAGGTATTGCCGGTGTCCGTTTAAATTTAGTGAGCGAGCAAGGCGACTCATTGAATATTGGTGAACCGGTATTATATCGAGGATTCGAAGTTGGTCGGGTTGAACGCTCTGACTTTAATATTGCTAAGCGCGAGGTTCATTATCAAATATTTGTCCGCTCGCCATACAGTGAACTATTGACTGAAAATACCTATTTCTGGAATAGCAGTGGTATCGATTTTAGTGCCAACGCCCAAGGCATTAACGTTAATGTTGGCTCGATAGAATCCATCATTCGCGGTGGTGTTGCATTCGATGTCCCGGTAGATTTGCCATTAGGTGGTGTGATACGTGATGATAAACTTCACACCTTATACCCTGATAAAAATAGTGTTTACGAACAGCGTCAATATGCATCTAAAGAGTTTACGGTATTGTTTGAAGATTCTGTACGTGGTCTACAAGAAGGCGCACCCGTAGAGTATCGCGGTATTCGTGTCGGCACCGTAAAAAACATTGTGTCAGTGTTGGGCGCTCAAAATGGCAATGATGTAACGCAACGCCGGATCCCTGTGGTGATCAGTATTGAACCAGCGCGTATCGGGTTAACTAACGAACAAGCCTCACTAGATCGTATCAGTCAATTACTCGAAAAGTGGACCAAACAAGGGCTCAAAGCGAGTCTTAAGTCCGGTAGCTTGTTGACGGGGAGCCTGTTTGTCGATTTAGATTATTATGATGTGACAACTGTGGATCCTGGTTTGCAGCGATTTAACGGTGAAGATGTTATTCCAAGTGTGTCTGGATCGCTGGCTCAAATCGAACAAAAAGTCTTTGCAATATTAGATAAGTTTGAACAGATGCCAATTAATATTACGATAGATAGTATAAACACGATGCTCGATAGTGCCAATACGACGATGACAGAGCTCAACCAAGCGATTGGTCAGGTGAGAGTGTTACTCTCTCAGTCGCAAACTCAAGCGATCCCAACGCATCTTAATCAAGCGTTAGAGCAGTTAACGAATACACTTAAGGGGTTCAATCAGCAGGCGCCAGTCTACAATGAGCTCGAGCAAACACTGATTGATTTTCAACAATTGATGCGTGAAGCGCAGCCATTTATCAAAGAATTAAACAACAAACCGAACTCGCTGATCTTTGAGTCTAAAGTCGGGATGGATATTGAGCCAAAAGGAAAGTCTAATGAGTAAGTTTTTTGTCATTGTCGCGGCGGCTTTATTAGCCGCTGGTTGTCAAACCAGCCAGCGACAAACCCAATATTATCAATTGGCCAATACACCACAAACGATGAGTGTTAGTCGCGACGCTAGCCGCTTAATTATCGAGCCAGTGATCCTCGTCGATTTTTTGAAACGACCAAATATACTGCTAAAACAGGCCAATAATACGTTGTATGTCACCAACTATCATGTCTGGGCCGAGCCATTAGATAAGGCGATAGCCCGGGCGATGGTCAATATTATCAATCAAAACTCACCAGCATTACGTGCTGAGCGTAAGCCATTGGCCACCTGTAAAGATAGCCGATGCCATAAAGTCAGGATCTATGTCGAAGCGTTCTACCCTTTGCATTCATCGCAGGTGGAATTTTCTGGAAAATACATCATCGAACGAGGCAATACATTGCTGCATCAACAAGACTTTAATCTTGTTAGTGAACTCACGTTAGACGGCTATCCTCATGCGGTGAGTAAGCTTGCAACCCTAATAGAAGAGCTTAGCTCACAAATTACGCATAAAGTGACCGCAATACCGTTAGGCCAGTAAAGACTAAGGTGAGTTTAGCTTGGTAATATGCTACGATCGCGCCAAATTTTTTAGTGAGTATTTATCATGGTTGTGATTCGTTGGATTTTGGGCAGAATTATTCTGCTACTAGACTTTATTTTTACCCCGCGTGGCGTTAAGCGTAGTGCGCCACAGCAAGCTATAGCCGATGAGCAATGTCTATCATTAGCGCTATATCAATTCGCTGCTTGTCCATTTTGCGTTAAAGTTCGTCGTCAAATGAAGCGTTTATCACTGAATATTGAACTTCGTGATGTTAAAAACAATGCTCAATTTAATACTGAGCTAACGGAGCAGGGTGGACGTCATAAAGTCCCTTGCTTACGAATTACCAAGGCTAATGGTAGTGTGCAATGGTTATATGAATCATCAGATATCAACGCTTACCTTACGCAACAATTCTCAACGGAGTTAGTATTATGCCAAGATTAAGAGGACTCGTTAAACTAGGCGAAGTCAACCAACTAGAAGTGGTTAAAGAAGTTGATTTTGGTTACTACCTTGATGGTGCTGATCTGGGTGAAATCCTATTACCTCACGGTAGCTGCGAGCAGCTGTTCCGCACTGGTGACTTGGTCGATGCATTCTTGTATAAGGATTCTGAAGATCGTTTGATTGCGACCACTAAAACACCGTTGGCTCAAGTTGGCCAAGTGACGACCTTACGCGTCAACGCAACGACTCAAGTTGGTGCATTCCTTGATTGGGGACTTGAAAAAGACTTATTAGTGCCTTTCTCTGAGCAAGCTGAGAGTATGGTTGAGGGTAAAGATTATTTAGTCGTTGTTTATATCGACGTGAGTAATCGTATCGTTGCCTCATCAAAACTCGATAAACGTTTAGATCGTGAACCGGCTTTTTACCAGCCGCATCAAGTGGTTGAGATTGTGATTTGTGATCATACCGACATCGGTTATAAGGCGTCGGTTAATGGTAAACATTGGGGCGTATTATACCGTGACCAAGTGTTTAAAGAGTTACGTGTTGGTTACAAGACTAAAGCTTATATTAATAAAGTGCGCGATGACGGCAAAATCGACTTATTACTCGAAAAGCCTGGTTATATGGAAAACGACCAATTAGCTGCTAAAATTATAAAGCTACTCAAGCAAAATAACGGTCACAGTCATGTTAGCGATAAGAGTTCGCCGGAGCTTATCACCCGATTATTTGGAGTGAGCAAAAAGAAATTTAAGCAATCGATTGGCAACTTGTTAAAGCAAGGTCAAATTACGATTGATAGCGATGGTATACGCCTTAAATAATATGTATAGAGAATTGTAGTTCAATCAAATATAGAACTACAGCCCTAATGGCTTGCTCTGATACGTATAGCAAGGCGTTAGGGAACTTTAAATGAATATGATGTTACGTCTTACCTTCACTGTCTTGTTGACGCTAATTGTCTCGTTTAGCGCTGATGCAAAATCGACACAAAATAGCACCATTAAACCCGCATTATGGCAAGTTGAACACAATGGTGTGGTCAGTCATTTGTTTGGTTCTATTCATATTGGCAAAGCCGCCTGGTACCCACTGCCTGACACGATCAATAGTGCATTTGAGCAATCGAGTTCGATTGTCGTAGAACTCAATACTATTGCCCATGGCGATACCGTACAAAACGCAATGGCACTACCTTTTGGCACTACGTTACAACAGCTACTTAGCCCTGAAACATTCTCAAAGTTAAAGGCTTTTTCTTTCGCTTATGGCATTCCGCTTTCGGTGTTTGAAAAAATGAAACCTTGGGCAGCAGCATCTGTTGCTGCCGTTCTGCCTTTTATGCAACAAGGGCTGTTACCTCAATACGGCATTGATATGCATTTTATTAATGCTGCTGTCAGCAACAATAAGCCAATAAAAGAATTAGAATCAATTGAGTTTCAATTACAAATGTTGCAACAATTGTTTAAAGAAGAGTCGAGCTTTATTGAGGTGTTAGAGACGCCAAAAAGTGCTGCTACCGAGCTGGTTGAGCATTGGCAGCATGGTAATATTAAAGAGATTGAGCGATTAACTTATCAGCAAACGAGTAACGCGCAAATTGAATTGATCTTAACTGACCGCAATCGTGCTTGGTTAGTTAAGATAGAGCGAATGTTACAGGGGAAAGAGCGCCATTTCATTGTGGTGGGGGCAGCGCACTTAGCCGGCACGTCAGGTTTGCCGGCATTGTTAGCTGCTAAAGGTTTTAAGGTGACTCGGGTGAATCTTTAGTTGCCACCACTTCGGTGATGACTTTCTCAACGAGTTTTACTCTGCCACTTTTTACTAGCGATTGTCGTAATACATACTCTATCTGAGCGTTTGCGCTACGCAATTCATCATCCGCCCAGCGTTGCATCGCCGCCAGTACATCTTCATTAATGCGCAGCGGATACGCTTTACGTTTAGCCATTATGTTACTCCACTGTAATTATTAAATGTTCAGCCTAATTATACAGGGAACCAGTATTAACAACAGGTTGGGTATTTTTATCTGAACACAATACCACGAGTAAGTTACTGACCATTGCTGCTTTTCTTTCTTCGTCTAGTTCAACCACATTATGTTCGCTAAGTCGATTAAGTGCTAATTCAACCATGCCGACAGCACCTTCAACAATACGTTCGCGCGCTGATATGATCGCCGCGGCTTGTTGACGTTGCAGCATCGCGCTTGCGATCTCTGGTGCGTACGCTAAATGGCTAATTCGTGCTTCAATCACGTTAACGCCAGCCTGGGACAGGCGAGACTGTATTTCACTTTGTAACGCTGTGGCTATTTGGTTAGCGTGTGAGCGCAACGAAACCTGCTCTTCACCTTCGTGTTGATCGTAAGGGTAGCTCGTGGCGAGGTTTCTTAGCGCCGCTTCTGATTGAATACTAACAAAGCTTTCATAATCATCGACCTCAAATAAAGCTTCAGCGCTATCAGTCACTTCCCATACCACGACACACGCAATTTCAATCGGATTACCGAGTTGGTCATTAACTTTTAGCTTATCGCTTTCAAAGTTGCGTATTCTCAACGATATTTGACCTTTAATGTATAGCGGATTTGCCCAACGCAGGCCAGTTGTCTTATCACTGCCTTTATACTTGCCAAAGAGGGTTAAAACACGTGCTTGTTTAGGTTGTACCATGTAAAAACCAACACCGATGAAAATACTAATCGGCACTAAGATAAAGACGAATAGCTTACTATCAGCCTCAACGGTGATCAGCGTGCTAAAGAAGATAATGATGTTAATGAGTAATAAGCCTACCATTGGGTAGCCATTCAGGCTCCATGCTTGTTTTTCTACTGTGTGGGTTTCCATAACGTGCTCCATAACTTAAAGTGATATCAAAGTGATATCACTTTAAGGTCTTAAGACGAGATTAGCAAGTTTAATTTGTTATGATTATTAGGCGCTCGAGACTAAGTTTTTCTAACACTTATCTGTTAATTACGCTAACCTACAGACAGAAGAACTAGGTATTGAAGGATTGAAATGACCCAAGAATTGTTTATAGAATCGACTAAGCATCTTAAAAAGGCCGTGCCTTTAATGATGAAGTATCAGGTTCCCACGACTCCCGTTAATTATGCACTATGGTATTCTTATGTCTCAAAAGAGATCCCTGCACTTAACGAAGAGCTCGATAATATTCTGATGCATCATGAGATATTGCCACCCATTCAAGCGCAGTCACTCTATCGCACCTTTGTCGCCGATAAGGTTGAAGCATCGACCTGGAAAATGAGACAAAGTATTGAGGCGATGTTATTAGGGCTGACCCAGTCACTCAAAGACACCCATGTCGACACTACCAAGTTTCAGACCTCACTTGATAAGACATTTTCAAAATTAGAAAAAGTGGATAACGAAGGCTTTTCAGTCGAAGAAGTGATGACATTAGTGCGAGAGCTTACAGGGGGATCGCGTGCTATTCGAAACTCGACCCAATTTTTTAGTTCGAGCCTCGACAATGCGAAACAAGAGATAGAGTCATTAAAAGATCAATTAGCGGACAGTCAGCGCTTAGCATTATATGACTCGCTAACAGGGCTGCTTAATCGCCATTCATTTGATACAGAACTGAGTGCTTTATTAAAGAAAGACAATAAAGGGTTATGTCTCATTCTGGCGGATATTGACCATTTCAAAAAATTTAATGACGAATATGGTCACCTACTAGGCGATCAAGTATTAAAGGCCGTCGGGCGCCGTTTACTTGATGCTTCAAGAGATGGTGCTTCGCCATATCGTTTTGGTGGTGAAGAGTTTGCTATTTTATTACCCAAAAGTAATATTCGCCAAGCGCGACAATATGCCGAAACACTGCGAAAGTTAATTGATAAACTATCGCTGCGTGACAAACGAACCACTAAGCTGATTGATAGCATCACTGCCTCATTCGGGGTCTCAGAATTTACGTCCAAGGACACACTGACTAGTTTCATTGCCCGTGCAGATGATAACCTTTATAAAGCGAAGGAGTTAGGCCGTAATATGGTGATCCCTCACTAGGCCTTAATGTTGATGTAATTCCCTAGGTTACTTGTTGCAGCAGACGTTGTTGCAACGGTGGCTGTACTGGCCGCAGCCTCTAATAGTGCCAATGCCATCTTCGCTTCTTGTTCTTGTGCTGTTTTCGCCAAAGCCGCCGTTAATACCTGTTCACCGCT
>Ga0209291_1003632_pt1 | contig 11259 bp, 11 predicted proteins | sample GOMGulsemesocosm_FD_184633 | JGI IMG/M metagenome (GOLD analysis project Ga0209291, IMG submission 184633) | Methane-oxidizing microbial communities from mesocosms in the Gulf of Mexico - GOM9B Gulf of Mexico (SPAdes) (version 2) | ecosystem: Environmental > Aquatic > Marine > Cold seeps... | reverse complement strand
CGAGCCACAAAAGAATACGAGAAATTATTTGCGTAGTCGAAGATATTCGCGACGTAATGGCAATAGAAAGTACTAGTAGTTTTAAAGGTTTGTATCATGTTTTAGGTGGTAAAATTTCGCCTATGGATGGTGTTGGACCACACGATTTAAATATTGTGTCTTTAGTAAATAAAGTAAAAAACGGACAAGTAAAAGAACTTATTTTTGCTTTAAGCCCAACTATGGAAGGCGATACAACAAATTTCTATATTTTTAAGCAAATTCAGGATTGTAATATTGAAACCAGTACTATTGCTAGAGGAATTTCGGTAGGTGACGAATTAGAATATGCCGATGAAATTACACTTGGGCGAAGTATTTTAAATAGAATTCCTTTTGAAAATTCTCTAAAATCATAATAACTTTATTATGAAACTATCCGTTGTTATTCTTAATTATAATGTCCAGTATTTTTTACACTTGTGTTTGCAAAGTGTGGAAGCTGCTATTATTACAATTGATGCAGAAATTATTGTAATAGATAACAATTCTAAAGACGATAGTCGTTTAATGGTGGAAGCTAATTTTCCAAACGTAAAATGGATTCAGAATACAGAAAACGTAGGATTTTCAAAAGCAAATAATCAAGCAGTAGAAATAGCAAAAGGTGATTATTTATGTGTTTTAAATCCAGATACAGTAGTTGCCGAAGATACATTTATAAAACTCATAGATTTTGCTGAAACAAAACAGGATTTAGGAATTGTAGGTTGCCAGTTAATAGATGGAAAAGGTCAGTTTTTACCAGAAAGCAAACGTAATGTGCCAACACCAAAAGTGGCTTTAAAAAAATTGTTAGGTAAATCGGACGATTATTATGCAAACCATATAAATAAAGATAAAATTGGTGAAGCTGTAGTTTTTGTTGGTGCGTTTATGTTTTTAAAAAAAGAAGTTTATAATCAAGTTAATGGATTTGACGAACGCTATTTTATGTATGGCGAGGACATAGATTTATCTTATAAAATACACAAAGCAGGTTTTAAAAATTATTACTTTGGAAAAACAACGGTTATACATTTTAAAGGCGAAAGCACGCTAAAAGATGAAATTTATGCGAAACGCTTTTTTGGTGCCATGCAAATTTTTTATAAATCGCATTTTAAAAGCAATGTATTTTCAAATGCAATGGTAAGTATAGCTATTCAATGTGCAAAACTAATGCGTAAGTCACCAAACGCATCAGTAGAAAATATAAATAATTATGTTTTGGTTTCAGAAAAATTAGAGCCAAAATTACAAATCGCATTAAAAAAACCTATTTTAGTCCAGTATAAACCAAAAGAGTTAAATTCTGGAACTGCATATGTTTTAGATGCTAACTGTTTTAAATTCAGAGAGATAATTTCGTTTTTAAAGCAATCAGAAAAAAAATCAAACATTAGTTTTAAAATATTACCAAAAAAAACTAATTTCATTTTAGGAAGTCAAACCTCAGAAAAAAGAGGTGAAGTACTTCATTTTTAAAATTAAATAAATGTAATTTAATAGAGATGATGGAATTTAATCTCTATTTTTTTATTAATTTTACAAACTTTAATACCAAAATAAGGTCTAAATTATTAATATGGCAAGATTTGAACTTAAATTACCAAAGATGGGAGAAAGCGTTGCAGAAGCAACAATTACTTCGTGGTTAAAAGAAGTTGGAGAGACAATTGAAGCAGATGAGGCAGTTTTAGAAATTGCAACAGATAAAGTAGATAGTGAAGTACCAAGCGAAGTCGATGGTGTTTTGGTTGAACGTTTATTTGAAGTGGATGATGTTGTACAAGTTGGACAAACCATTGCAATAATAGAAACCGAAGGCGGCAATGTTGCTGCAACTCCAGCGGTTGCAGATGCTGCACCACAACCAGAAGCTGTTAAGGCAGTTGCACAAACTGTAGAAACTGCTAGAGAAACTGTAGCTATAGAAAATGCTGAAGATCGTTTTTATTCTCCATTAGTAAAAAACATGGCTAAAGAAGAAGGTGTTTCTCAAACAGAATTAGATGCTATTAACGGAACTGGAAAAGATGGACGAGTTACTAAAAACGATATGTTAGCTTATCTTAAAAACAGAAACTCTCAGCCAGTAGCATCATCTAGAACTCCTATACAAGAGGCTAAACCAGTAGCAGCCCCAAAACCAAAGACACCTATAGTTTTAAGTGATGGAGATGAGGTTATAGAAATGACTAGAATGGGTAAATTAATTGCTCATCACATGGTGGAATCTGTTCAAACTAGTGCTCACGTACAAAGTTTTATAGAAGCAGATGTTACAAATATTTGGAATTGGCGTAAAAAAGTAAAAGATAGTTTTGCAAAACGTGAAGGCGAAAACCTAACCTTTACTCCAATTTTTATGGAAGCAATAGCAAAAGCATTACGCGAGCATCCAATGATGAATATCTCACTAAATGGAGATACAATTATTAAAAAGAAAAACGTAAATCTTGGTATGGCAGCAGCTTTACCAGATGGGAATTTAATTGTTCCTGTAATTAAAAATGCAGATCAATTAAACTTAGTAGGTATGACTAAATCTGTAAACGATTTAGCAAAACGCGCAAGAGAAAATAAATTAAAACCAGATGATATTCAAGGCGGAACTTATACAGTAACTAACGTAGGAACGTTTGGAAGTATAATGGGAACACCAATTATTAATCAGCCACAAGTAGGAATCTTAGCATTAGGAGCTATACGTAAAGTACCTGCGGTTATAGAAACTCCAGATGGCGATTTTATTGGAATCCGTTACAAAATGTTCTTATCTCACTCTTACGACCACAGAGTTGTAAATGGTGCTTTAGGAGGACAATTTGTTAAAACCATTAAAGAATATTTAGAATCTTGGGACATGAATAGAGAAATCTAATTCCTCAAAATTTTATAAATATAAAAGCTCAACTTAGGTTGGGCTTTTTTTATGGCGTTTCAATTTAAGATATGGTAATTAAAAATCTTATTTAGTTTTTAAGATAAAGACTTTCTTAATATTAATTTTTATTCTATTTTTAAAACAACTAATCAATTTTAAATATGAAGAAAATAGTAAAAATGTTATTTTTATTTGTGTTTGCCATAGGGTTTTCACAAGAAGAAATAGAACAAGTTGATGTTCAAGATGAAATGTCGCCAGAGGAATTAACAAGAATAATAGATAGTGTAAATAGTACTTTTACATATCAAAGAAACATTATTAAATTAAATAGTAATGTTGCAACATTAAAAGTTCCTAATGGATATAAATATTTAGATGCCGAACAAAGTAAGCGTGTATTATCAGATTTATGGGGAAATCCTCCAAGTGAAACTTTAGGGATGTTGTTTCCAGAAGATGCAAATCCTTTAGGTGAAACTTTAACTTACGCAGTAGAAATAACTTATTCTGAAGAAGGTTTTATAGACGATGAAGATGCTGCGGATATTGATTATGACGATTTATTAGAAGACATACAGAAAGATACTGAGGCAGAAAGTAAAGATAGAGTTTCTAAGGGTTATGAAGCTATTTCTTTAGTAGGTTGGGCTTCTCCGCCTTACTATGATCAAGAAAATAAGAAATTACATTGGGCTAAAGAATATACATTTGAAGGTTATGATGTAAACACTTTAAATTATAATATTCGAGTATTAGGGAGAAAAGGTTACCTTAATTTAAATGTTATTGGAGATATAGATGTACTACCACAAGTAAAGGACAATGTAAACGATATATTGGGAAGTGTTAGTTTTAATAATGGATATAAATATGCAGAGTTTAATCCAGATGTAGATGAAGTAGCTGCCTATGGAATAGGTGGTTTAATTGCAGGTAAGGTTTTAGCTAAGGTTGGGTTTTTTGCTTTAATTTTAAAGTTTTGGAAATTTATTGCTATTGGTGCAGTAGCACTTTTTGCGGGATTTAAAAAGCGCCTTTTTGGTGATAAAACAGATGCTTAATTAATATAAAGAAGGGTAAACAGGTGTTTGCCCTTTTTATTTGGCTCTAAAAAAAGCTTTTATAAAGCTTAAACTAAATAACGACCACATAATCTGTACATCTTCTTTAAATGAAGATGCTTCGTCTAAAAAACTGAACATGGTTTCTATCTTGTTTTTACGGTAATATTGTGTAAAAATCCATTCGCCTTTATGGTTTTCATCTAAAAGGACTTTCAAGAATATTTTATCGTAAAACTTATATTTATTCTTTAGTAATTTATATGATGGTTGCTTACCATTTTTAATATTCTCAATAAGTTTAGCAACTTTCTTCTCGGTGTGTTTAAAACTGTATCCAGTAGAACCTTTAACCCAACCGCCGGCGGTTCCAATTTTAGTAACGTTGTTATCTGAATATTTCTCAAAAGGAAACGTGGACATTGGTATTTGTCCTTTTTCCATTTCTGTTATGGTGTAATCTTTTATGTCAAGTAGATTTTCGATATAATTTTTAATAAAATTATCGTAAACATCTTCTTTTACAGTCTCTTTAGTGAAATAGGTGAATTCTACTAAAGCCTCATTTTTTGAAAATGGTAAAACATACATAAAAGTGGTTTGATTGCCATCTTTTAATCTGTAATCCATCATGGTAAAAGCTTCAGGATTAAAGCAGTCTGTTTCGGTTTTTATAATCCAACCTTTAAAATGTTGAATAATATTAGTGTATTCGTTTTTTTTCAACTGAAAATCTTTAGAAATACGACTATCAAAAATATGATTTGCTGAATATGAGTTTGATTTTGTTTGAATACGTTTTTCTTGCGATTCAACCAAAACCACTTCATCTAAAATAAATGTAATATTTGAGTTTTTTTGAAGTTCAGATTTTGCATAGGTATAAAAGTCTAATGACTTTATCATTTTATATTTATATGGATTAAGCCCAAGTTCTATATGCTTACCGTTTCCATAAAAATGTGCATTTTTCCATGTTTTGGAAACTAAATGCTCTAATTTATTGGGTTTAGTTTCCCAAAAACACCATGTTTTATCGTTTTTGTTTTTTAAGTCTTTATCTATTAAAGCAATAGTTTTATTTTTAAAAAACATATCATTTTGAAAAGATAAAGCCAGCTGTAAGCCGGCTAATCCATGTCCTATAATTATATGATCAAAATGATTTTGTTTCATTTTAAAACTTATCGTTTAAAGTATTTGAATGGTACAAACAACATCCCAAAACATTCGCCATCGCCTTTTCCTAAATGTTTATGATGCATTTTGTGTGCACGTCTAACACCTTTAGCGTACCAATTATCTGCTTTTCTAAATAGCTTAAAGCGTTGGTGTATAAAAATATCATGTACTAAAAAGTATGTTGCACCATAAGCCATAATACCTAACCCAATTGGCAAGCAATACCAAATACCTTCGTAACTCCATAAGTAAAAACAGGTCATACTTACTATGGCGTAAAATATAAAAAAGGCATCGTTACGCTCAAACCAACTGTCGTGTTTTTTATGATGATGGTCTTGGTGTAGCGACCATAAAAATCCGTGCATGACATATTTGTGGGTAAACCACGCCATAAATTCCATAGAGGCGAAAACGCCTAAAAAAACTAAGATCCAATATAGGGTTTGCATGTTATATTAAGTTTAATTGATATTTAACATAGCTTCTTGTAAGTAATTCAAATTTCTTATAATTTGGTACTCTAATTCGCGTCGATTTTATTTCTAAAGCTGGTGTTTTCTTTAGTTTCTTTAACAGCTGACTATAATATCTGTAAGCCATAAATACGCCAAATTTTGCTTCAATTGGTAAACGTTTTATACCATCTAAACCTTTTTCAAAATCGCTTTCTATGTCTAAAATTATTAATTGTTTTTCTTCTTCGTTTAGATTATTTAAATCTGTGTTAGGGAAATAAGTACGTTCTAATGTGTCAAAATCGTCTTTTAGATCTCGTAAGAAATTTACTTTTTGAAACGCAGAACCCAAAGACATTGCTGTGTCCTTTAATTCTTCATATTTAATGTTGTCTCCTTTTACAAATACTTTTAAACACATTAATCCAACAACATCAGCAGAGCCATAAATATAATCGTGGTATTCTTTGTCTGTTAAATAAGTGGTTTTGGTAAGGTCTAAACGCATACTTTTCATAAACGAATCTACCATGTGTTTATCTATATTACAGGTGTGATAGGTATGCTGAAAAGCATTTAAAATAGGATTCAGGCTAATTTTATTGGTTAGTGCTTTTTCAAGCTCTATCTCAAAATCATCTAAAAGTGATGCTTTGTCAAACCCATGAAAAGAGTCCACAATTTCATCAGCAAAACGAACAAAACCATAAATATTATAAATGTCTTGTCTTATAGAAGTCGCTAACATTTTAGTAGCCAAAGAAAACGATGTACTATACTGGTTAGTCACCACTTTGCTACACTTATATGAAACGGAATCGAATAAACTCTTCATTCTTAATTATGATATTTGTTAATTAAATCGGCAACTAATTTTCCTGAGATTAGCGCTGGAGGTACTCCAGGACCAGGAACAGTTAATTGTCCAGTAAAATATAGGTTTTTTACTTTTTTGCTTTTTAGATTTGGTCTTAAAAATGCAGTTTGTAAAAGTGTATTTGCCATACCATAAGCATTTCCTTTGTAGGAATTGTATTCGCTTATAAAATCATTTACACAAAAACTTTCTTTAAAGATAATATTATTTCTAACTTTTTGTTCAATTTTAAGCTCAAGGCGAGATAAAATTATGTTAAAGTATTTTTCTCTTAATTCTGGTGTGTCTTCTAATCCAGGTGCTATAGGTACTAAAAAGAATCCAGCTTCGCAACCTTCTGGCGCCATAGACTTGTCTGTTTCCGAAGGGAAATTAGCGTAAAATAATGGGTTGCTTGGCCATTTAGGATGATCGTAAATATCTTCTGCATGTTTTTCGAAATCTGTATCGAAAAACAAGTTATGGTGATTTACGTTTTTAATTTTAGTATTAAAACCAACATAAAAGAGTAGAGAAGAAGGCGCAAATGTTTTTTTACTCCAATACTTTTCTGAGTATTGTCTGTGTTTTTGATCTAATAAAGTTTCCGAATGGTGATAATCTGCACCACTTAAAACCACATCAAAATCTTTAGTTTCATCATTGATAACAATGCTGTTAGCCGATTTATTTTCAATATTAATTTTAGAAACCGTTGTGTTAGTTTGAAATGTTACTCCTAATTCTTTAGCAACGGATTCCATTGCTAATATAATTTTATACATACCACCTTTTGGATGCCATGTCCCTAAACCAAAATCGGCAAAGTTCATAAAGCTATAAAACGATGGTGTTTTGTTTGGTTTAGCACCTAAAAATAAAACAGGGAATTCTAAAGTCGAAATTAATTTAGGGTTTTTAAAACGCTTTCTAACTTCACTGCTAATTGTTTTAAAGAATTGGTCTACACGAGTAATAGTATCTTTCGTGACTAATTCTAATGGTGAAATTCCTGGTTTTAAAACAACCTTGTTTATTGCAATATCGTAGTTTTCTTGAGCTGTTTTAATGAACTTTTTTAATGGAACAGAGCTTCCTGGTTCAATACGTTCAAATTCTAAACCTATTTTATCCATACAATCTCCAATGGTAATGGTATCATCCTCAAAAAAAATCTTGTAAGCAGGACTTAATTTGTCTAATTGATAATAGTCTGATGTTTTTTTACCAAATTCAGCAAAGAATTTATCAAAAATATCGGGCATCCAGTACCAACTTGGTCCCATGTCAAAGGTAAATCCATCTTTTATAAATTGTCTACATCTTCCACCAATAGTACTGTTTTTTTCAAAAACAGTCACTTTATGTCCTGTTTTTGCTAAATGACAAGCAGCAGAAAGTGATGAGAATCCAGAACCAATAATTGCTATGTTTTTTTTCATCAAATTTTTAAAAATTGAAATAGTTTAATACTTCTTTGGTGGATTTGAAATTATGGATATTTTCGAAGGAATCGTCGTTTATTAAAGCTGTCATTCTGCCAGAAATAACTAGTTGATTGTTCGTGTTTTTTAATAATTTTTTATCAAATTCCTTAATATAAGCTTGCAAATTCTCTTTATCAGGTTGAACAGTAAAACAAGATACAAAAGTTATTTTGGAATATACACTGAGTAATAAAGCCATGCTATCTATTGGCACACTTTGCCCAAGGTATATTGTGTGGTGACCATGACTAAGAATATCATAATTTGTGTACAATAACCCTAATTCGTGTACTTCGTTGTCTGGTAGGAATAATACATAAGCTTCTTCTGATTTAGAATTCACTTTTTGGCTTAAAATATGTTCTGTATTTGTAAGTATTTTTTGTTTTATTAATTCAACTATAAAATGCTCATGAGCAGGCGTAATAGTACTTGTTTGCCATAACAACCCTATTTCTTCTAAAAAAGGAACAATGATATCGTAAAATACGGTTTTGAAGTCAAATTTAGCAGATGATTCTTTATAAGTTTTTTGAAATAAGTCTTGATCAAAGTTTAACATCGCTAACTTGAACAAATCAATGTAATGATTGTTTGTGTTTGCACTATCTGAGATAGATTTAACTTTTTCCGAAATCTCTAGAGGTGTAAGTTTAGCTATTTTGGAAATTTTAATGCCGTTATTATTTAAATACGCAATATTTAAAATTTTTTGTAAACTTTCTAAACTGTAATATCTAATATTAGTTTCAGTACGATTTGGGTTAAAAAGATTGTAGCGCTTTTCCCATATTCTAATAGTGTGCGCCTTGATGCCTGATAGGTTTTCAAGATCTTTAATACTAAATTTGCCTTTTATATTGTTCATTGTTTTGTAAAAATAATTAAACAATTTTAATTTCAGCTTTTTTACTTTAAAGATTTAGAAAAAATTAACATAAAGTTAAATTGAAAGCAAAAAAAAGCTAAACATAAAGTTTAGCTTTTAAAGTGATCTGGCTGGGGCTCGAACCCAGGACCCTCTCCTTAAAAGGGAGATGCTCTACCAACTGAGCTACCAGATCGTCTGTTAGACGGGTGCAAATATAACACCTTTTTTATCTTCTGCAACAATTTTTTAAAACTTTTTTTGTTTTTTTGTATTCTTAATCTCTATTATATTATAAATCAATTAATAAGCTTATGAAAATTATTTTGTTAGGATATATGGCTAGTGGTAAATCTACGATTGGAAAGTCTATTTCCAAAGTTTTAAATCTGCCTTTTATTGATTTAGACGAATTTATAGAAGAAAAATATAAATCCAAAGTTTCAGAATTATTTAAAACTATAGGGGAATTGTTTTTTAGAAAGGTTGAAAAAGAATCTTTAATAGAGCTTTTGGAATCTAATGATTCTTTCGTTTTGTCTTTAGGAGGTGGAACACCATGTTATTATGATAACATGAAATTGATTTTAGAAGCCAAAGACACGCTGTCTTTCTATTTGAAAACTGATATTCAAGAATTATTAAGGAGAATAAAAGAAGATGAAAACCAAAGGCCTTTAATAAGTCATTTAAAAACAGATGAAGACATTATTGAATTTATAGGTAAGCATTTATTTGAAAGATCTTACTATTACAATCAAGCAGATTATAAAATAGATACTTCAAATAATCAAATTGATGTTATTCAAGATATTATAACAAAATTATATTAAATAAGCTTTGAAATTATTTTGTTCTAAATCTACTTTAACATGTTCGTTTAAAGATGTAGATAAAGAAATACCTTTAAAATCAGCTTTGACAGGGAATTTTTTATGATTTCTGTTTACTAAAACGGCTGTTTTAAAACGTTTTAAAGGAACGTTTAAAAAATGTTTTACGCCATAAATTAATGTGGTTCCAGAATTTAAAACATCATCTACTAAAACAATAGATTTATTAGTGTAATTACTTTTATTTATTGATGTTTCTATTTTATTAATAGGATTTTCTTTATCAACAGTTACTTTGCATAAAGATACATCAAGTGGTGATATTTCTTCTAAAATAGATTTTAATAAAATGGCTAAATCATAACCTCTGTTGGCAATTCCGGCAAGGATAACTTCTGTTTCATTAGAATTACTTTCGTAAATTTGATAAGCAATTCGTTTTAATTTTTGATTTATTTGATTGTGGTCTAAAATAATATTCATCCTATTCTTCTTGATCGTTATATAATTCGTCTAAATCTCTTCTGTCTTTTTTTGTAGGCCTTCCAACGCCTTTTTTACGGTAGTAATCTTTTGCTAATTTAAGTAATTCTTGGGCTTCAAATGCAGATTTTGGTGTTGTATCCGTTCTATAAATGTCTACTAGTTTAGCACCAACTCTGTTAGGTGGTAGGTCTAGAACGTTAAGTTGGTAATTAACCTGATCCTTTCTAACAGTAATTTTATCAGAAGGATAAACATCTCTACTAGGCTTAACTACAACATCATTAACACGGATATGACCTTTTTTGCAAGCGTTTGTAGCTATACTTCTAGTTTTAAAATATCTAACACACCATAAAAATTTATCTATCCGCATATAATTTTAACTAAAATCTTCGTTAATGTTTTTTACAAGATTGTTTTAAAATGTATCTTGCAACACAAAAATAAGAATAATGAATATAAGAAAGATAACAAGCCTGGGATTATTCTGTTTATTTCTAGCTTTTTCATGTAGAAAGGACGATGATACAGCATCTACAATTCCTGATAGAGATAGAGCAGAGGTTTATGCTGAAGATATTGTTGAAATTGAAAATTATTTATCTACACATTTTTATAATTACGAAGAATTTATTTCTAATGGTGATCCATACAGTGATGCAAATGATAATTTTAAAATAGTTTTTGACGAAATTTCCGTTGAAAATGGAACAGAAAATAAAATATCTTTAATGTCTATGTTAGACAACTCTGGTGTATCTAATGTATTGAAATCTAAAGAGGTTGAGGATGATTCAGGTCAGGTTTACACGTTATATTATTTAGTAGTAAGACCAGGTTTAGGACAGTCGGTACATGCGTTAGATAGAGCTGTAGTTAGTTATAAAGGGATCACATCTGATGGGAATTCTTTTGATGGGTCTCCAATACCAATTCCTTTTAATTTAACAACATTTGGTGGCTCTGCAGGTGTTGTAGATGGTTTTAAAGAGGGTTTAATAGAATTTAAGACCTCTATTGGTTTCTCTGAAGATACTAATGGAGAAATTACTTATAATGATCATGGAATTGGAGCTGTATTTATTCCATCTGGATTAGGTTATTTTTCTCAGCCTTT
>Ga0209291_1003630_pt1 | contig 11262 bp, 10 predicted proteins | sample GOMGulsemesocosm_FD_184633 | JGI IMG/M metagenome (GOLD analysis project Ga0209291, IMG submission 184633) | Methane-oxidizing microbial communities from mesocosms in the Gulf of Mexico - GOM9B Gulf of Mexico (SPAdes) (version 2) | ecosystem: Environmental > Aquatic > Marine > Cold seeps... | reverse complement strand
AGGAGCTGTTTTAGGTCTTGGTATTAGTTTTTTAGATCCTGCAACTGAAAACGACAATCTGATTTTTGTGTTTTTCTGTGGCATTATTAGTGTTTCTGGAATGACATTACCTGGTTTTTCAGGTTCATTTATCTTAATTTTACTTGGCAATTACGTCTTACTTTTAGTAGATTCTGTCAATGCGTTATTTGATACTTTTTCCGAGGTTTTAATTGGCGATTTTAGTTTTACATCAAATCTAGAACGCTTAAGAATGTTAAAAGTCTTAGCGGTATTTACATTAGGTTCTGTTGTAGGTTTAGTCACCTTTTCACATGTATTAAATTACATTTTAAAACATTACAAAAGTGTTACTTTAGCCTCTATCATTGGATTTATTGTCGGCTCACTTGGCGTTGTATGGCCATTTAAACACACCATTTTTAAAACAAAAGCTACGGGAGAATTTTTAGTTGACTCTAGAGGTCAAAAGATAATTGAAAATTACGAACGTTTCTTACCAGAACTTAATACCGAAACTTTAATTGCTTTTTTCTACACCATAATAGGAATAGCAATCGTATTAGGATTAGAAATTTATGGACAAAAAACAAAGCAAACACATGCGTAACTATGGATTAATTGGTAAGGATATCTCCTACTCTTTTTCGCAAAACTATTTTTCAATAAAATTTAAGGACGAAAATATTACTGATGCTAAATATCAGAATTTTGATATTCAGAATATTAATAAATTTAAAGAAAACATATTAACCACCAAAGGGTTATCTGGTTTAAATGTTACCATCCCTTATAAAGAAAGTATTATTCCCTTTTTAGATTCGTTGGACAAAAAAGCAAAAAAAATTGGAGCTGTCAACACGATAAAATTCACTAAAAAAGGACGCCTTAAAGGTTACAATACAGACATATATGGTTTTAAAAAAAGCATAAAACCACACATTAAAAAGCATCACAAAAAAGCTTTAATTTTAGGTACAGGTGGAGCAAGCAAAGCAATTGCGTATGTTTTAAAACAGTTAAATATCCAGTTTCATTTTGTATCAAGACAGCAGTCAAAAGCAGTTAGTTACACCTATGACACTTTAACGGAAACCATTATTAATGATCACCAAATCATCATAAATTGTTCACCTGTTGGGACGTTTCCTGATGTAAATGAAGCACCAAATATACCTTATGGTGGTCTTTCAAATAAACATATATTATTCGACTTAATTTACAATCCCTCACAAACCGTTTTTTTAAAACATGGCAAAAACCATGGTGCCACTACAATTAATGGTTATGACATGTTAGTTTTTCAGGCTGAAAAATCATGGAAAATTTGGAATAAAACTCTTTAAATTAAGACTTAATCAACAAATTATTGGTAGTTTTTCAACTTGTCACTATCTTTAAAAGCTAAATACATAAATATCAACTAAAAACATTTTAAAAATGTCAGAGCTAGATAACCTGCAAAATGCAGATGGAACGAAAGAAAATACTGAAAACGTACAACCAGAAACACCACAAGAAGTAACTTCTAATACAGAAGATAACGATGATGTTTTAAATGAAATTGAAGATTCTAACGCGGAAGACGCGGAAGATGAAGGTAACGTTGACAGACACAATATTGAAGACAAAGATTACGAGTCGCTTAATTTAGAGCAATTGGTAATAGAGCTTGAACGTTTGGTAAAAAACGAAAAAGTACAAGCCATTAAAAAGCATGTAGACGCTATTAAAACAGAATTTGACAAGCAGTTTCATGAGCTTTTAGATGAGAAAAAAGAAGAATTTTTAAGTAGTGGTGGTAATGAGATTGATTTTAGATATCACACACCTTTACAACAAAACTTTAAAGACATATATAAAGATTATAGACAGCGTTTAAGTGCTCACTATAAAAATATAGAGCAAAACCATAAGCAAAATCTTACTAATCGATTAGCCATCATAGACGGTATTAAAGCATTAACAGAAGATGCTGAAGACTCTATGAATACTAAATACAAAAAATTTAAAGAGTTACAGGACCAATGGAAAACTGCTGGTCCAATACCAAGGGACAAGTATAACAACGCTTGGAATAGCTATCATTTTAATGTAGAACGTTTTTATGACTTACTACATTTAGACAGAGACCTACGTGATAAAGATTTTGAACATAATTTAGAGCTTAAAACTAAAATTATCGAACAAGCGGAAGCGTTAGCTGATGATGAAAACACTAACAGAGCTTTTAGAGAACTTCAAAATTTACATAAAATTTGGAAAGAAGAGCTTGGACCTGTAGCAAGAGAACACAGAGAACCAATTTGGGAACGCTTTAAAGAAGCGACTAAAAAAATTAATGCTAAGCGTCAAGATTACTTTAAAAATCTGGACACTGTTTATGAGCAAAACTTATTAAACAAACAGGCTATTATCACGCTTATTGAAGAGAAAGCAAATGAAAAAATTACTAACCACAGTGGTTGGCAAAATAAGATTAAAGAAATTGAAGCCTTAAGAGAAGAGTTTTTTAAAGCAGGTAAAGTACCTGTTAAGGTTAACGAAGCAACATGGGCTAAATTTAAAGAAGCGGTTAGACGTTTTAACAGAAACAAAAACGAGTTTTATAAAAACTTAAAAAAAGACCAATACGACAACCTAGAGAAAAAACTAGCGTTAATTAAAATTGCCGAAGACAATAAAGACAGTGAAGATTTTGAAGCAACAACACAGTTGATGAAAAAAATTCAAGGCGATTGGAAACGCATTGGACATGTACCAAGAAAAGATAGTGACAAAATTTGGAAGCAATTTAAAAGTGCTTGTAACCATTATTTTGATCGTATTAAAGAACAACGTAATGCTGCTAGTGCAGAAGAGGAAGAGGCTTATACACAAAAAGAAGCCTTACTATCTGAGGTTAAAAACCTGAAACTTTCTGGAGATCAAAAAACGGATTTAGCGACTATTAAAACACAAATTAATAGCTGGAAAACTTTAGGTCGTGTACCACGTAATAAAAGACAAATAGAAAGTGACTTTAACGATACACTGGATGGATTATTTAAATCTTTAGATTTAAATAAAACTGAAGCAGAGCTAATTAAATTTGAAAACAAATTAGATCAATTAGCGTCTGGAGATGACAGCAGAGCTATTGATAACGAACGTTTTTATATCCAGAAAAAAGTTGACGATATTAAAGGAGAAATAATTCAATTAGAAAATAACCTTCAATTTTTCTCTAATGTAAAATCGGATAATCCTTTAGTTAAAGAGGTGCATAAAAACATCAAAAAACATAAGGACGACTTACAATTATGGAATACAAAACTTAAAAAAATAAAAGGATTGTACGACCAATAAAATCTAACAATAAAATAACTAAAGTTGTTATAAACATTACCTAAGTAATGGATATAGCAACTTTTTTTTGCTTTAACAATGCTAAACAAAAACTAAATATAGTTTAGCAAAATAATAACCTTATACATATTAAAGTATATGGTTTTAAATTACTAAATTACTGTTATGAAAATAAACCTATTATCCTGCGACGCGATTAGACCTGACAAAAAAGGAATTGCTAATTGTATCGAAGCTATTGCAAAAGATATTAATGCAGCACAAGCCTTTCAATTTACAGAAATTTTATTAGAAGGAGATCCTGTAGATTTTGAAGTAAATGACAAAAACTCAGGATCTGCGTTAAGAGCCTTGCGCAAACTGGATATAGATTATCAAATATTAGACTAAAATATTAGTAACAACATTGTAAGTTATTAATTATGACATATGCTATTAACGCTAAATCCTTTGCCAATAAGGACGCTTCCATCACTATAAAAGAGACTTCAATACAATTTGGTACTACACCACAATCTAACGATACGCTTGCTAATCCAGCTGATTTATTTTTAAGCGCATTTGCTGCTTGCATTTTAAAAAATGTGCAACGTTTTTCTGTTTTAATGAAATTTGAATATGCTTATGCAGACATTACAGTAAACGCAATCCGATTAGAAAAACCTCCTAGAATGGATCATATAGACTATCAACTAACAGTGTACACAAACGATCAAAATCTAAATAGTGCTTTACTAAAAAAGAATATTGAAAAGTTTGGTACCATTTATAATACAGTTAAATTAAGTTGTACTATAAACGGAACCGTTACAACAAAAGCATAAATCCATTAACAGACTACAATTCTAAGATTAACTTTATGTAAAGTAATACATAATTGAGATATAATTTATTTGAATGTTAAAATATTAATCGTAACATTGCAATGAATTAATTAATAATAGAATTAATTTAAATATCAAAAAATATATTAGTCATATAATACAAACTGTTTTTTTAAAATCAACTTACAATGAAGTCTAATACACAGCCTATACTATTTGAAGACATAGAAAAAACAATTAAGCAATTAAGACCAGATACCATTTCTGAATCACGAAAAGAAGTATTACAGCCTTTAGCTGATTATATACAATCAAAGGTGAATAATAACCTAGAAATACGTATTAATTTTATTTGTACACATAATTCTAGACGCAGTCATTTATCGCAAATTTGGGCACAAACAATAGCCAGCTACTTTGCTATTAAAAACGTATTTTGTTACTCTGGTGGTACTGAAGCAACAGCAGTATACCCAATGGTTATCAAAACATTAAACCAATCTGGGTTTAAAATAAATGCTCTATCAAACGATAAAAATCCAATTTATTCAATCAAATATTCTAATAACGAACATCCAATTATTGGTTTTTCAAAAACATTAGATGACGATTTTAATCCGCAATCACAATTTGCTGCAATTATGACTTGTAGTCAAGCAGATGGTGGTTGTCCATTTATTGCTGGTGCAGAGCAACGTATACCTATTACTTTTGAAGATCCAAAAGCATTTGATAACACACCACAACAAGAAGAAAAATACAAAGAAAGAAGTTTGCAAATAGCAACTGAAATGTTATTTGTTTTCTCTCAAATAAAATCATAAAAATGGCTACAAAAAAATTAAGTTTTCTAGATAAAAATCTAACACTATGGATATTTGTAGCAATGATAATTGGTGTTGGACTTGGGTATTTTATACCAACCTTTCCAGATATTATAAATTCCTTTAGTAGTGGATCTACAAATTACCCAATTGCAATTGGTTTAATTTTAATGATGTATCCACCATTAGCAAAAGTTAATTACGCTTTATTACCAAAGGTTTTTAGAAACACTAAAATATTGTCAATTTCGCTTATTCTAAATTGGATTATTGGACCTGTTTTAATGTTTATTCTGGCTATTACGTTTTTAAAAGACTATCCAGAATATATGGTTGGGTTAATTTTAATTGGTTTAGCACGTTGTATTGCAATGGTCTTGGTTTGGAATGATCTTGCAGAAGGTAGTAGCGAGTATGGTGCAGGTTTAGTCGCTTTAAATAGCATTTTTCAAGTATTTGCTTATAGTTTTTACGCTTGGCTTTTTATAACCATATTACCTCCTTATTTTGGATTTGAAGGTGCTATTGTAGATATTTCAATAGGTACCATTGCAGAAAGTGTAGCTATATATTTAGGAATCCCTTTTCTTTTAGGGATTTTAAGTAGACAAATCTTAGTAAAATTAAAAGGTGAAGATTGGTATACTAATACATTTATACCAACAATATCTCCTATGACTTTAATTGCACTATTATTTACAATAGTCATTATGTTTTCGTTAAAAGGTGAGTTAATTGTACAAATACCAATGGATGTTTTAATTATTGCAGTACCATTACTTATATATTTTTTACTAATGTTTATTATCGGATTTTTCTTTACAAAAGCTTCTGGTGCAAAATATGATAAAACCGCTTCTGTTGCTTTTACTGCTGCTGGTAATAATTTTGAATTAGCTATTGCTGTCGCTATTGCTGTTTTTGGACTTAATTCTGGACAAGCTTTTGCTGGTGTTATTGGTCCTTTAGTAGAAGTTCCTGCACTGATTTTATTAGTAAGAGTCTCGTTCTGGCTAAGAAAAAAATATTATGGAAATGCTGCTTTGTAAAAGACTGAAACCATTATAAATAAACAATTATTGTATAGATAATTACAACTAATAAAATAAAAAAAAGCACAATCTATAGATTGTGCTTTTTTAGTATAAAGTTAACCTTGCTAAAAACGTTTACTTTTTAGAAATCTCCTTTAAAATCTACATTACAAAGTTCCAGTATTTTTGAGCAGAAGATATTTGCGTGTATTAATCAACTTTATCTTAACCTTTATTCCGATACTGCATTAATTGCAAATTTGACTTTGTCATTTTTTTCAACTAAATTCGTTTAACCTCGAATATAATTCATTGAAACGGAATCATATTCGCTATACTTTGGTAAACATTCATCAGAATTCGATTAATTCCTCGAGCTAACAAGGTCAAAAAGATACTGAAAATGGAAAAGTATAATTGACTGATTATCAATAACTAAATTTGACATTAGTCAAGATTTTAAAGAATAACAACTTAAACAACAAATGAAATATGGAGTTAATACAAAAATCTAATGAAGCTTCTCACAACAAGCTTACAAGAGTTCTCTGCTTTAAATTGATATTAATCCCTAGTTTATTTCAGGTCAATGCTCAAAATGCCCCGAGATTATTAATAAACCATTTTGGTGGAGCAGGTGGTGCTTCTGCATATAACCTAAGAATTAACCAATCCTCATTATTTCACGATGTTATTGATACTTATTATAATAGTTATATCCTAAAAATTAATGTTGATGAACAGAATCCAACTCCCATTAATGTTGCATCCAGTAGTAATGATGGGTTTCTAGGAAATTATGAAGTGAATAATAATTATATTTTTCAATCTTTTATAGGTAGTAACGAGATAATAAAAAAAGATAGAATAACTGGAAATATCAGTAATGTATGTTTGTCATGTGAAGCAAAATGGATAAGACAGCATGGTGATTATATATATTATGTTAATGAGAATGAAGATATATACAGAACAAATTTTATAGACTCTGATTTAAATGATAAGGAATTAGTAGTTAATATTGCCTCTAGCGGAATTAAATTGTTAACATTTTATGGGGATGAATTATTTTTTTTAGATAATGCAAATAAAAAAATTTCAAAAATTAATGCAAGTAATAATATTGTAGATATTGTTTCTTTCACTAATAATGGTACATTCACAATAGATGGAGATTTTTTATATTACATAGACATTAATGATGATTATAGTGAATCATCATTATTAAAGTTTGACTTGATTAACTATGACACACCAATTGTTTTATCCTCTGATTTTTGGTCTAGTAGTATTGTTGCTAAAGATGATTATTTGTATTATATGGTTGGTGCTGGCACTGGCATTTCGATTTATGAAATTAGCTTAGAAAGTTTAACTCTGTCAATTGAAACACATAATAATATCAGTGATGTTCAGATAGAATATACAACAACGAACTATATAAAACTTATTAATTTGAAAACCTCAAAAGACTATCTAATTTATGATTTATCTGGTCGAGAAGTTCTAAGTGGTATAGTTTTTCCAGATGGAAAAATTGATATAAGTAAAATATCATCAGGATTGTGGGTTTTAAAGTTAGATAATAGTAGTGCCTTTAAGTTTATAAAAAAATAAACGTTTGCCAACAACATATATAATTTATTGCTAGTTCTAGCCTACTTACGAAAATCCTCGCGGATTTTCTATTCGGTTTTTATTTGTTAACTTAGTTGCTTAACCACGCAACAAACCATATACAAACACGTTAAACGAACATTAATAAATCACATAAAAAAGCACAATCCTAAGATTGTGCTTTTTCTATTTTATATAATACTATTTAAAACGATTACTTTTTAGGAATCTCTTTTAAAATCTCTAATACAAAGTTCCAGTATTTTTGAGCAGACGATATTTGCGCACGCTCATCAGGACTATGTGCACCTTTAATATTTGGTCCAAAACTAATCATTTCCATATCTGGATAGTTTTGCCCTAAAATACCACATTCTAAACCAGCGTGACAAGCAGCAATATGTGCTTTTTCGCCATTAAGTTTTTGGTATAAATTATCTAATACTTTTAATATAGCGCTATCCATGTTTGGTGTCCATCCTGGATAATCTCCAGAAAACTCAACCTCACAACCAGTAAGCTCAAAAGCAGCACGTAGCGTATTTGCTAAGTCCATTTTACTACTTTCTACAGAGCTACGTGTTAAACACCCTATTTTTACGTGACCATCCTTAACAATTACTCGTGCAATGTTATTAGATGTTTCTACCAATTCAGGTATATCAGCACTCATACGATACACACCATTTACTGCTGCATATATAGCACGTGTTAATCCTTCTTGCACACCAAGATCCATAATTAATTCAGGAGCTTCAGTTTTAGAAACTTCAATCACTAAATCAGGTTCCATAGTTTTAAGTTCGGTTTTAATAGTGTTACCTAACTCTTCTATTTCGTTAATAAAAGCAGCTTCGTGTACAGTGTCTATTGCAACTACTGCTCTACTTTCTCTTGGTATAGCGTTACGTAAACTACCTCCATCAATTTCTGAGATACGTAAACCAAAGTTTTCAAAACCATCAAATAATAAACGGTTCATTATTTTATTGGCATTACCTAAACCTTCATGTATTTGCATACCTGAGTGTCCACCTTGTAAGCCTTTTACTTTTATTTCAAATCCTATTTTAAATTCAGGTGTTTCTTCTTGCTCATAACTTCTTGTTGCAGTGACATCAATACCTCCTGCACAACCAACACCAATCTCGTCATCTTCTTCTGTATCAAGGTTTAACAAGATTCCGCCAGTTAATAAACCACCTTTTAATCCCATTGCACCTGTCATACCAGTTTCTTCGTCAATTGTAAATAAAGCTTCAATTGCTGGATGTGGTATGTCAGTACTTTCTAAAATTGCCATAATGGTTGCTACTCCTAATCCGTTATCTGCACCAAGGGTTGTTCCTTTTGCTTTTACCCAGTCACCTTCCACTACCATTTGGATGCCTTGTGTGTCAAAATCAAAATTGGTATCTGCGTTTTTTTGGTGTACCATATCTAAATGCGATTGCATTACAATAGTTACACGATCTTCCATACCTGCAGTTGCTGGTTTTTTGATAATCACATTTCCAACCTCATCTTCTATAACTTCTAAACCTAAATTGGTACCAAAGTCTTTCATAAATTTAATCACGCGCTCCTCCTTTTTTGAAGGTCTTGGTACTGCGTTTAAATCTGCGAATTTATTCCATAATGCTTTTGGCTCTAAAGCTCTAACGTCTTGACTCATTTGTATCGTTTTTATTGAATTACAAAAGTACAAATTGCAGTTGCATTTAGAAACCTTTTTGGGTTAGAAATAACATAAGGTGGTATAACTGATTTTATGAAGCGAATTGTTTTAACTCATAAAACTTGAAGCCATATAGATTACGAAACTTAAAAACATTAACACTAATAAAAGCAATATAAATAGGTTGATATTTTTAAGATAAAACAATACTTTTTTTTGAAAGTTTGAATCTTTATTTAACTCATTTGTAAATAGCAAATTTGCATTTTTGTCTAAAACTTGTTTTACTTCTTCATTAGCTTTGTTATAAACGCTCATATTACTAAAATAAAGTGTTTTATTTTCAGGAAGCAGAAGCGTTAATTCTTTCATTTTCTCTAGATATGTGCTCATATTTCTCAATACTTTATATAATATTACTAAAGGGTTTATTGTTTTGCCTAGCCACCTCCTTTTTAACACCATCTAAACTAGGCATTAAAGTAGTCCAGTTAACATTTAATTGATTTAACCTTGCGGCTATTGGCATTAGTTGGTCATGAGGTAAAGTAAAAAGCATGGGCTTACCGATATGCTCATTTATTAATTTATTAAGCGTTTCACTTTTAAAATTAGAGGTAAGTAGTTGATCTAGAGTATAGGATATATCTAAAAGATTATCCTTTTCTATATTTTCACTCAAAGACTCTGCTTGAAATACAGATGGAAAGTAATGTAGAAAAACACCATTTTGAGCTGATATATAGATGTTTTGATACTTCTTAACATCAACATATTGGAGAAACCTCTCCTCTTTTATTGCTTCTATTAAAAGTCTAGGAATTACCCAAACACCTATCTTTTCTTTATTTTCTTTCGAAAGAAACTCATAAGGAAAAGCACTTTCACTAGCAAAAAACAATGCAGTCATCGGGTTTTTAGTAAAATCTAACAACCGTGTTTCTACACCAAAATGCTGAGCAAGAGCTAATTCACTTAATTGTTCTTCTTTTGGAAATTTAAAAATATTCGTTGACAAATCAAATTTTATAGATGAAGAGCTATCCCTAGTGTTGATTAAATTTAATAATTCAAAAGAATAATCACTTAAGTTTAAACCTAATTTATCAATCCCTTTTATAAACTGCAAAAAACTAATAACTTCTCCAGAAGAATGACCATTACCACTTAAATATGCTGACAAATGATTTTGATTATTCCGGAAGAAACTAGGCAATAAATCCCATTCAGAATTTTTATGACCCCTGTAAATATAGCTAGTATAAATATCGTTGCCATTTTCTCTATAAAGCTCTGATCTGTTAACATCAAATACATCTAAAAAATCTAAAGGGTCTTCAAAATTATATTCAAAACATGTCTCTTTTATTAAAGGCTTAACGCCTCTAATATCTTTACCAAAAGGGTTTATACGAGTTGGCAATGTAATATTGGAATGATATAAATACTTTAATATATCCATAACTAGCTATTCTCTATTTTTTATTGGTCCTAAATCACTACTTGCAATACGATATCTTTATGATCAAAAACGGTGTCATTTTTGTAAATAAGGTTTTGATAACAACTTTAAAGGCAATTAATTAATATTGTCAATAAATGTATAAATATAAATTGATTTCACTTTACGGTTTCCCTCAATAATAACTGATTTTCAGTTTTTTAAAACGTTTCTCATTCCTGTATAAACAAAAAGCAACCTCAGTCGCTACTCCTGATGGTAGTGGCATCCTTTTTTGCAAAAAAAGATATAACGGACAGCAGGTAGAAACCTTTTAAATAAACCTAAGTGATTGGTCCTAATTTTTAATTATTTTTGAGTCATGCTAAAAAACAAAAAACTGTGGATTGCCCTACTGATTATACCAATGTATATATTGGTTAAAGTTTCGGCTAAATTTCCGGACACAATCGAGGCTGTGTATAGTACTGGTTTG
>Ga0209291_1003629_pt1 | contig 11262 bp, 10 predicted proteins | sample GOMGulsemesocosm_FD_184633 | JGI IMG/M metagenome (GOLD analysis project Ga0209291, IMG submission 184633) | Methane-oxidizing microbial communities from mesocosms in the Gulf of Mexico - GOM9B Gulf of Mexico (SPAdes) (version 2) | ecosystem: Environmental > Aquatic > Marine > Cold seeps... | reverse complement strand
GTAGCATTACCAACACCAAACTTATTTGACAATACTTTTATTATAGAATTAGTTTTCTTATTTTCATTTAAAACTTTAGTTTCCATTACTCCGCCAACAACATCTGCTTGTAGTGTTTTAATCTCATTCAATAGTACATCTATGTAATCTTTATCGAAACTAGAATGAGCACTAGCAATTAACACATACGTACCAATTGCAGTATCAATTCCTAAATTCAATGCAAACGGTGTTTTTTGTTTTAGGTTATCTAACAACTTGACTTGAGGATACTTTGAATTTATATTACTTACAATATCACGAGTTCTATCAGTACTCATACCATCACAGATTAATATTTCTAAATCTTCTACATTAAAAGAAGAATCAATGAACGAAAAAATACATTTCTCAATATACTTTTCTTCATTCATACATGGTATTACTATACTTACTTTTGGAAAACACATACTTTTGATAATGATTTTTGAGATAATAAACTAAAGAAAAGCCCGAAGAAAATAGTCCCGGCTTGGTTTTCTAAAACTGATTCAACAGACATATAAAAAAAGGTAATTATTATAAAGCTCAGAAACAACCTACTCGATTTAGCACCAAAATATGCACTTAATAAAAATAGAGACAAGCCAATTAACCCGTTAGAAATTAAAATTTGGAAAAATTGATTGTGAGCATTATATCTATGTTCAAGTGCAGAAGTTAAGTTATGCTCTCTATATTTATCAATTAAAACATCTTTCACATCTCCGGTACCATGTCCAAGAATAGGCTTTTCATGAACTAAAGAAGTAGCATGTTTCCAAATATGTAACCTAATTCCACTTGAATTTGTAGAGCTACCCGACTTAAAAACAGAAGTAAATTCATCAACTCTATATCTGAAAAATTCTATTTCCCTATAACTTATAATCATAAACAACAGTATTGACAAAATAATAGCAAATCCTGTCTTATATTTTTTATTTTGTTTAACCCAGTAAACAACATTAAAAATTATAAGTAACAAAGAAGTAACTACACCTATCTTAGATAGAACCATTACATTAATTAAAAATAAGGCTAGCAAAACTAATAATGTAATTCGCTTATTCTTAAACAAGTACAATGATTGATTAAAATAATATAGAATAGCAGCCATACTAGTTACAATATACATTGACATGTATGAAGGATGAACTCCATTTGTTAACCTAGTATAAAAGAAAAAATAAAATGATGGTTCCTCCAAATATTTTAAAAACGCTAAAAAACAACCTTTTATAAAAAAAACAAAAATCCCAACAATTAAAGTTTTAAAAATTAGCTTTACTTCATCACGATCAACTCGAACAAAGGAAAATAATAATGGAAAAATTATAAGAGACAATTTAACTTCCAAATCAAAAGTTCCTGCTTTTATATTATTTGTTAATAATAAACCACAAGCCAAAACTAAATAGAATCCAATCAAACCTATTCTTGCTTTTGATAACAGGAATTGTCGTTTATAAAAAATAACATCCATTATAGATGTAATTGCAAACAAAACTATGAGTGGAGCAAGTATGTTTTGATATATGGGTAAGCAGAACACTAGACATTGTAATAAAACAATAGCAAAACTATGAAAAGTTAACTGTTTATTAAACCAAACTTTCATACATCTTAATTAATGATTTGGACTCTTCTTCCCAACTATACTTTTCCTTTACCATTTTTTTACCAGCATGCCCCATCTCTAATCTCTTTGATTCATTTTCTATCATCCAACAAATTGCATCTTTAATTTCAAATACAGATGTGGGCTCAACAAATAAAGAATACCCTTCAAATTCATTCACCCATAATGGAAAGTTTGATAGAATCATTGGTAGTCCGCACCCCATATATTCATATCCTTTTGTAAGTAGACTTGTAGTATGGTTTTTAACATTATATAAATTACCTAAGCCCACATCTGCTCCTTTCATTATTGAAAAAACTTCTTCATGTGGAACTCTTCCAATATAATTAATTCTAGTTTTATTATTTAAACATTCACCTTCAAAAGAATCATTTTCCCATGATCCTAACAAGATTAATTCAACTGGATACTCAACTAGTTGAACAGCTTCACACAATTCTTTAATCCCTCTCAAGTTAGTTAAACTACCTGCATATACAATTTTAAATATCGAATCATCCTTGTCTATTTCTTTTGATTCATCAATCATTCGCAATAATGGATAATTTCTAAGAACTACAGTTTTTTCAAATTGTTTCTCATAATTATCACGAAAGTAAGGGATATATCCCGTTTCGGCCAAAACTAATTTATCAAAAGACAAAACAGAAACATATTCTATAACCCGATATATATTGGCAACCATTTTTATAGTTATACCATTCCCCAACCACTTTTTTGTTAAAATCTGCTGGTAAACTAATTCATGAAAATCAAAAATTACTTTTTTTCCTAATATTTTTAAGCATAAGCCTAAAAACATTAATTCAGGATCATGAATATGATAAATTTTCGATTTGGTTCTCAACGCTTTAAACAGTGCCTTCCAAGGCATAATTAGAACTCTTCCTAATCGACCTTTTGACTTACGTATACCATGAACCTTAACACCATCAATAATTTCGTCTTTTGGATGAGTTACTACAATCGACACATCAAATCCAGCCTTAGCTAATGAAACACATTCCTTATGAAATATTCGACCATCAAAGGTAGGATGCACCGTAGTAATATGACATACTTTAATCATAATTCAAAATTTTATTATATATGGATTCAAATTTATTTCTATTAACCACTTTGGTAGCATTATTAATGATTAATTGTTTATTAATACTTTGTAAGTCCAATAGTGATATATCAGAAACCCTTTCTAAAGCATTCAATAAACCATCATTTACGATTATGCCATTTTCATTATTAACAATCCATTCCAAATTTGCAGGTAAATTACTTACTACGGGAATACATCCATACCCCATAGCTTCAAGTAAACTTATAGCCGTACCATCACTTGACGGAATCGATAACCAGATTTTAGATTTTAAATAATAATTTTTATTAACTTCATGATTCACAAACCCAACAAATTGAAATGTACCTTTTTGCAATACAGATTCCGCTAGTTCTTTTAATTTTTCAGTATTAGATCCATTTGCAGCAATAATTAACTTCCAATTTTTATTAGTTTGTTGGAATATTGAAAACGTATTAATTACTTCATCAATATTATAGAGGTCGTTATGTAAACGATTTGAATAAATTATGTTTTCCTTTTCAGGAATTTCAATATTTTCAAAGTCAATTCCAAAATTTGCTAACAACACTTCTCCATCACCAACCATTTTTTTAATTGCTTTTATCATAAATTTAGCATCTGCAGTAATATAATCTGCACGGCTTAAATTATACCTGACCATGTGTTTATAAATAAACCCCTTCTTTGGTAAAATGAGCACATCACTACCCCAGGTTGTGAGAACAAGAGGTAACTTATCTTTATTTGCTCTAATTGTCAAGTAGGCAAATGAATTTGCTTGGTGAACATGAATCATGTTGGGTTGATTTTTTTTTATTATTTCATAAATAGCTTTAATTCTTTTTTTGATTGAAAAAATATTTTTGATTGAAAAATCAACAACGGTATGATTACAATAATCAATTTCAGTATCGGTAATTATTAACACTTCATCAAAATAATCTTTTATGAGAAAATAATAATTCTTTAAGTGAGTGGATTTACTTCCCCCAACTAATACTATTTTTTTTTTAGTATTTCTCATCATAATTTAATTGATTTGAATTAAAAAATATCCCTAAGAAAGCACCAAAAAAGACAAAAATTTCTCTACTCGAAAAAGGTGTGTTTGCTAAAGATGTAATTAACAGCACTATCGTCAAGAAAGTCAATGTATCCACATTATATAATTTCGAGTGTACTATCCCACGATAAAATAAGTAAATAAAAAAAGATAAAAAGAACAGTAATCCAACAATACCATAACGCCATAAATACAAAATATACTCATTTTCTGGATACAATTCATTTTCATAAAAATACTCCTTTCTAGGTGCATGACCAAAAAATGGTTTTTTCTTTATCATTTCTAATAAATGCTCCCATATTTCAATTCTACCTTTTACAGAGCCTGTTTCCACAATATCATTACTAAACAGTGTATTCATATAAGTAGTTCTAGTCGCATCCACTTTAACTTCAGGAGTTTTCAAAACTATTACTTTTGATTGATAACGTTCGGTTTCAATTAGATTAGAAGAAAACGGAAAAGAAAAGAAAAATGCAAAAAGAACTAGTAAAGACGGCACACTAGTGGATATTTCCCATTTAGAAGTAACTAACCTCTTAATTAAATCATATAATATAATAACTGATAACGTTATAAACCCAGTCCTTGATTGACAAAGAAAAAATAAAAACATTGCAGTAAAAAAGAATACTAATTCAAAATTAAAAAAATTTCTTTTAGGATAAAAAATAACGCCAAAAAACAAAAATACTATCGCATTTGTATTTGGATTACCAATAGCTCCGATCATTCTTTTTGTACTTACTCCTCCTAAACTATTTAAGCCGAAAAATTCAAGATGCATTCCTCCGTTATAAAAATCCTCTATTAGCTTATTAACACCAAATAGATTAAAATAATGACATAAATTAAACACTACCAAGAAAACAAATGTGGGATAGAAAACATGCTTTTTAAAATTATCAATTTCAATAATCGAAAAGAACAGAATAATTAACAAAAACTTTAACATTTTAAATAATTCGTAATAATCGCTTAAGAAATTCAACCTCTCATTCACAAAAATCGTAAATACAATGTAGACACAAAACACCAGTATGAAAGAATAAAACCGATTCCAAACTAACTGTTTTCTTCCTATATATACAACATATGCTATTAATGGCAATAAAAAGTCAATAAATTGAATAGAGGGGAATGACTCTCCTAACCTAATATCAGGAAAAAGTAGAATCGACAATATGATTAAAAACGAAATTATTTTATTTAACATCTTCATCTAAGACCCATTTATTGTAACTTTCTTGCCTTTTTGGAAATTCTTTTAGCAATTTCGCATCTCTGCCTTTTGTAGATCCAACAATTTTTGCAGGATTACCTTTAATGATTGAAAAAGGAGGGAATTCACCTTTCACCATACTATAAGCTGAAATGATTGACCCTTTACCAATAACAGTACCAGGCACGATTGTAACGTGAGGTCCAATAAAGGAATACGCACCAATGTATACACTCCCTTTGAAATAGCCATCAACATCCCTACTAGGAGTTTCTGAACCATACAATCGGATTGAATCGTGTGAAGAATGTGTAGTAATTGTAACAAAATTTGTAACCTGACACCCTTCCTTTATTGTTATTCCATTTGATGCCTCAATATAATTATGATGACCAATAAAAACATTATCTGAAACATTAAATTTTTTCGGAGAATCTATGAAAGTAGAATTACTAATTCTAGTTTTAGATAACAAAACATTGTCTGTGAGTCGTTTATAGCCATTAATCATTTTTGGTTTAAATAAACCTAAATATTGCCGTCTAATATTTCGAACTATTTTTAAAATCATTCTATTATACTTTTTCCCAATTTTCTTTTGCTATGGATTGGATCCACAAATATACGTATAAATAATAGAAAACTTGAAGAATTGAAAGTATTAGAAAACCCATTTTTATATTCCCAAAGTAACCTCCAATTAAGATAGATCCAAAAATGATAAAATTACCAATTAAGGACAACAAAAAAATCTGCCCTTGTTTATTTAATATAACAGCAATTTGTTGAATGGGAGCAATAGTAAAATTCAAAAATAACCAAGGCGTCAAATACTGAGCGTATTCACCTGCAATTTTCCACTTCTCTCCTAAAACGAACCCAAACATATACGGACCAAATAATAAAATTGAAAGAAAGATTGGAAGGGCAATTAATGATAATTTTTTAACCGTTGACTTGATTAATGGAACAAGGTTCCGATTATCAGCATACATCTCTGCAGATTTTTGATAAAAAACTTGAGCAAATGAATTCCCTATTACTGATAATGGGGCTCTTATAATTCTAAAAGTCATACTGTAAAAACCTAATATCACATCACTAAATGAATAAATCAAAACTGTATTTACACCTACATTTTTAAACTCATCCCCTAAAGCATGAAGCGAGTTGATTTTAGGGAATTTTTTATAAATAATCGCTTGTTTAATCATGCTTTTTCTATTTACAAACTCTAATTTTTTCCAATCATGTTTTAAAAATGAGAACAGGAAAACAATTGTACCAATAAAAAATCCAACAAAGTAACTTAAAACAAAACTTCCAACCCCCAAAGGTGTAACTCCAATTGGCAAAACATAATTTTTATCGAAAATTGATTTCATAAAATTGATTAATCCAAGATCGTGAACTAATGTCGAAAACCTTTTCATACCTCCTACAATCTGAACAAAAACCCTACTACTCGTCTGAGTCATTACAGATAATGACGTTTTAGAAAATCGTTTTTTTCTATTGCTCCAATAAGTAAATATTCTATATGAACTAGCGAAAAAAACACAAACTGGAATTAACCAAATCCAAGGGTCTAACTCGGGTTTATCAAGAGAAATTCGGATATAGTCAGTAAAAAAGAATAAAAACAAGGATATCGACAAAACATAAACTATCAAAATAAAAAAACTTAAACCAAAAACATTTATAGCATCTTTATCTTCTTTAGGAAGAACTATGGCTTGTTCATAACGACCAGAAGAAATTACCAACAAGAATGAAATTATTGAAACATAAAAAGCAAATACACCAAATTCTTCAGGTGAAAATAGTCGAGTTAAAATGGGCGTGAAAGCAATAGGTAAAACTTGAGCGATAGAGGACCCTGTCATTAACGTTAAAACATTTTTCCCAAACTCAGACTTAACCAACTTAATCATAAAACATTAAATAGAACTTACATATTCAGCCATGCCTTCATCAAAACTATATTGAACGGCATAATTTAGTAAATTTTGAATCTTAGAAATATCAGCTAACGAATCTCTAATATCACCTTGTCTAGTTTCAACATGAACTGGATGGACATCTGCTATTGGCTCACCACTTTTAAGTAATGACGTCTTAATGGTATTAATCACACTATTTAGAGTATATGACGAACCACAAGCTACATTATAAGCTTGACCAAAAGCAGCACTATTATCAATTGTTAAACCTTGTTCATTCGCATGAATCACATTTTTAATATATGTAAAATCTCTAGTTTGATTTCCATCACCGTGAATTTCTGGGGACACCCCCTTCTGAAACAATCCAATAAATTTTGGGATTGCTGCAGCGTACGCGCCATTTGGATCTTGATTTTTTCCAAATACATTAAAGTATCTTAAACCGACTGTTTCCATTCCATATAAATCATGAAATATTTTCCCATATAATTCATTAGTCAATTTAGAAACTGCATAAGGAGATAAAGGTGTCCCTAAATTAGTTTCTTGCTTTGGAGATGCTTTTGAATCTCCATATACTGATGAGCTGGAGGCATAAACAAAACGTTTCACCCCATTTTCCCGAGCTGCGTTTAGCATGTTTAAAAAACCTTGCGCATTTATTTCATTTGTCGGGATTGGATTATTAATTGATCTCGGAACCGAACCTAAAGCGGCTTGATGAGAAATCATATCCACACCTTTAGATGCAATTAAACAAGAATCATAATCACGAATATCTAATTCTAAAAACTCAAAATTAGCATGAGACAATAAGGATTCAATATTTGATTTATGCCCTGTTAATAGATTATCTAAACACCTTACTTTATAATTTTTATTTAAAAAATAAGCACACAAATTGGAGCCGATAAAACCGGCTCCACCTGTGATTAATATTGTTTTTGAATTATTCAAATTATTTATTTGGCGTAATGTACAGCTCTCTTTTCTCTAATCACCGTTACCTTAACCTGACCTGGGTAAGTCATTTCATTTTGAATCTTCTGAGAAATGATAAATGATAATTCATCTGCTCTTTGATCAGATACTTTTTCACTTTCAACCATCACCCTTAATTCTCTACCAGCTTGAATAGCAAACGACTTGTTTACACCATCAAAACCAACAGCTATATTTTCTAATTCTTTAATTCTCTTAATATAAGACTCAGCTATTTCACGTCTTGCACCTGGTCTTGCACCTGAAACGGCATCACAAACCTGCACAATAGGAGAAATTAACGTTGTCATTTCAATCTCGTCATGGTGAGCTCCAATTGCATTACAAACCTCTGGCTTTTCATTGTACTTTTGAGCCAATTTCATTCCTAATAAAGCATGTGGTAATTCTGGCTCATCATCTGGCACTTTTCCAATATCATGTAATAAACCAGCTCTTTTAGCTAACTTCACATTTAACCCTAATTCAGCCGCCATAGTCGCACATAAATTAGCAACCTCCCTACTGTGTTGTAGTAAATTCTGTCCATAAGACGAACGGTATTTCATTCTACCAATCATTCTCATTAATTGAGGATGCAAGCCATGAATACCTAAATCAACACAAGTTCTTTTACCTGTTTCGATAATTTCTTCCTCTAAAGACTTCTTTGTTTTTCTAACAACATCTTCAATTCTTGCGGGGTGAATTCTACCATCCGACACTAACTGATGTAATGACAACCTTGCAATTTCTCTTCTTATAGAATCAAAACAAGATAAGATAATCGCTTCAGGTGTATCATCCACAATAATTTCAACACCTGTTGCAGCTTCTAAAGCTCTAATATTACGGCCTTCTCTACCAATAATACGACCTTTCATTTCATCAGACTCAATATTAAATACTGAAACTGAATTTTCAATCGCTTGTTCAGTAGCAACTCTTTGAATAGATTGAACTACAATTTTCTTTGCTTCTCTATTAGCATTAATCTTAGCTTCCTCTACTATATCCTTAATTGACGCCATAGCATCTGTACGAGCCTCATCAATCAAAGCTTGCTTAACTTCTATTTTCGCCTCTTCAGGTGATAATCCAGAAATCTTTGACAATTCATTAACTTGTTTTTGGTGCAGTTTTTCAATCTCTTTTCTCTTATCTAAAACGGCATCTTTCTCTTGATTTAAGCCAGTCTTTAAATTTTCAATTTCTTTTTCTTTCTTACCAAACTCACCAATTTTTTGACTTAATTGTTTCTCTTTATTCTTAACTTTATCTTCAACAGATTGAATTTTCTGCTCACGACTTCTCACCTTATTCTCGTGGTCATTTTTAAGTTGTAAAAAACGTTCTTTCGCCTGTAACACTTTTTCTTTTTTCAAAGCTTCCGCCTCTACTTCTGCTTCTTTTAAAATAGCACTTGACCTTGCTTTTAAAGCACTTTTTTGTAGAACAAAGGCAATCACTGCTCCTGCAACAACACCTATCAATATTCCGATAACTATACTTGTAATATCCATCTTTCTTAAATACCTTTTTTAAAGGGTTTTTGTTTTAAACAAGAATTAATCTTGCCCATTAATTTTACTCAAAATTCGATTTAAGTCTTCATTAATAGATGAATCAAGAGGGTTTGATTCTGTTTCAGGTACATCTGGCTTTTGTAATGCCAACTGTAAGGCCGTCATAGCTAGCAAATCTTGCATATCTTTAACAGCATAATTACCCTGTAACTTTTTTATATTTGAATTTATCTTTTCAGAAGCAGCCACAATTGCAGATTCCTCATCCTTTTTTATTGTTAAAGGATAGGTTCTACCAGCTATAATTACTTTTAAAGATATCTTTTCCATTTATCATCCATTAAGCAAAGAAATACACGAATCTATCTCATTTACTAATTCACTTATTTTTGTTTTGTACTGTCCTATTTTATCTGAATCTGAATTTTGCAATTTAAGCTGTGCTGCTTCAAAATTACTAGTTAAGGTAGCATTCTCTACTTTAAAATTCGCATTCAAATGTTTAAGCTCCAAAATTTCTGCTTCTTGACGTTTAACCATAGCATTTAAGTGAGCTACTTTAGTAATTAAAGCATCTACTCCTTGTTCTAGTTTATTTATCAATTGATTAGCTTCAGACATTGTACATTTCAAAATTATTCTAAACAAAAATACTAATACTAATCCCATTTTCAAAACTAATTCAAACTAATTATTAAAAACATTTTTTTAATAATAAACATCAGCCTAAGTTTAAGACTGATATTAAGGCATTAATTTTGATTAGTCTTAACAAATACAAACAGTTGACTATGCTAAAACTTATCCCTCTTCTTTTTCTGACTATCTCTTTTAGTTTGGCCGCACAAAGTTACACCTCAAAGTCAATCGATTACAACCAACAACTAGGATCACCCATGAAAATAAACCTAGTTTTAGCAGGGAATTTTTGTGAAATGCGATCAAACCACTTTCACACTGGTCTAGACATTAAAACTAACCATAAAGAAGGTGTTAAATTGTATGCTATTGAAGATGGATTTATTTCAAGGCTAAAAGTGTCACCTTGGGGATATGGAAATGCAATTTACATACAACACACAAACGGATTAACAAGCCTTTACGCCCATTGTCAAAAGTTTACACCTAAAATAGATTCATTAGTTTACGAAATTCAAAAAGCTTATGAAAAATCAGTTATAGACAAAGATGTATTAGCGTTGAAAATACCAATAAAAAAAGGGCAATTCATTGGCTATTCTGGAAATTCAGGGAGTTCATCTGCTCCTCATTTACATTTTGAAATTAGAGAAACTAAAACCGAACACGCTATAAACCCTTTATTATTTAAATGTTATCAAAAACAAATTAAGGACACTACACCACCCCAAATTAGAGGTGTTAAATTTTACGCTATTACAGACAAAGGCTACATGATTCCGGATAAATTTGAATATTATTCGGTTTACAAAAAAGATAATAAACTAATAATAAATGATGGTAAACCAATTAACTTAGACAAATTACTAATTAAAGATTCAAAATTGGCCTTAGGCGTCTTAGCGGTAGACAAATTAAACGGAGCCGGAAATACATGTGGGATTTATAATTCAACCCTAAAAAAGGACGGTCACCTTATACATGAGCAAAAAACAGAATATATGAATTTTGACCATAACAGATTCATGAATTCTCATAAGGACTATAGGGCATTTAAAAAACAGAGAAAACACATTCATAAACAGTTCACCACAAACATAAACCCATTACCTATATACCCAATAAACAATGGGAAAATAAA
>Ga0209291_1003628_pt1 | contig 11264 bp, 7 predicted proteins | sample GOMGulsemesocosm_FD_184633 | JGI IMG/M metagenome (GOLD analysis project Ga0209291, IMG submission 184633) | Methane-oxidizing microbial communities from mesocosms in the Gulf of Mexico - GOM9B Gulf of Mexico (SPAdes) (version 2) | ecosystem: Environmental > Aquatic > Marine > Cold seeps | place... | reverse complement strand
GGTGGAACAAGAAACTGGAATCGGATTAATGAGGTTCTTCTTAATCCAGAGAAGTGCAATACTCAGATAAAAGAAACAGAGGCGGCATAAATCAAACTGAGGCGACAACTACCTTGAAAAACACCGAGAGCGAAGTTAGGCCATGGACGGCCTATCTGAGCGGCCACAAATTTAGTGAATTGCGCAGGAGTCTTTCGGTAATCGTAGGGTGAGATTTTCTTTGGTTCCGTTTCTTTTAGCTCATCCAAAAGAAATGAACTCGACGCAGTCGAAACTGCACCGCAATCTTTTGAGTTTAAACATTAAAAAAGAAATCTTTTCCGGTTTAGGTTGTTAATCTTTTCACTGTTAAGCAGTCAAGCAACTATCAAAAGCACAAGACAACTATCAAGCAAAATAGCTCCATTTATCGCCAATTGTCAGCTTGGCTAGGATACTTAGTGCCAAGGCGATCAAGTTAGCTATAGCCATCGAAGTGTTTAAAAAACGCCCAGCGAGAAAAACTCGTCTTTTTAGATAACCCAATACTCTAGACAATTACTAACCTATTAACTTTAAAAAGAAAAACAGACCTAGCTTACCTAAAGTGCAATGGCTACTTGCCGATATAAAGATCACTGTCACTGAACATGGAAGTTTGAGTAATGAAAATTGATTCCACCGGTATAATCTCGCAACAAAGCCAAAGGCTTACTAGTAGCAATACAATAGATTCCCCTAATAGCCAAACATTACAGTCGACTAAACTCACTAGTAGCGCGACTTCTACAGATAAAATCAGCCTAAGCGAGCCTGCTCTTGAGTTCTCGGTGATCGAGCCCGATACCAAAGTCTACCAAGGCCGAGAGCACGTTATTTTAATGGAAGAGTCAGCAAAAACGGATCAAATGGATGCGGTTCTTAAACGCCTAAATCTGGATCAGCAGCAAGTATTGATCGATTCTAACTTTTTGGCCGATGATGACTTTTTAGCCTTAGCGGCAGAACTCAGTGATAGCCAATTAAAAGATTTAGCCAGTGTCGTTGAAGGCATGCAAACGGCGCCTAAATTAAATAACTTCCCAGTCATTGATTTATATGGGTATGTGGCGGCCAAGTCATTTATTACAACGTTATCCGCAATGGATGAGAGCAGCCGAGGTCGTGTGCTAGAGCAAGCCAGTGTGCACGCAGCGAAAGTTCCAAGTAATAATAATCCGGACACATACCAACCCCATGGTCTCAATGTGTTTAGCCCGGGCTCTGCAGCGGCCAACGATTTACACAACTTCGTCAGTGCGATTAACAAGCATCAAGACGTGAATACAATGCTCGATAAATTAGCAGGATTTTCTGATTTACAGCAATCTGACTTACTGCATATTTTGGGTAATAGCTCGGAATTAGGTGACAAGTTGATGGATCAGCTTGCCACGAGAGACACAGCCACTCAAGATTCGATGTTAAGCATGTTATCGCAGTTGTCTCAAGATGTGAGTGCTTACACTCCTGATGTTAAGCATATAGAAGGGGCATATGCCATATTAGGTCACGATAACAACAGTGGCAGTGTCGTGTGGGGCATGATCGAAGATAGCATTGACTTGATGGGGAATTATCAATTCAGTGATGATCAGTTAAAAGACATGAGCGATAGTTTGCTGGCTCTGGACCGTGGGCAGCAAAGGGCGTATTTAGAGATTACTAAAACGGGCTTAGCGCATTTATTGGGAACGGGTGACAAACAGCCGGTAGATCTTGAAAAACATACCCAGGAATTGGCGACGATAGATGATCTTCGCTCTAGCTTCACTGTACTCGAGACTGTGTTTAAATCGCGTATGGGCGATAAAAGACTCGTGGATGATGCTTTTCACTATGAACTGAAAGGTGCAGGTGTTGGCGAGCGTGATCAAAAGCAACTAATTGAAGTGTTAGTGACGGATGCTTGGTTAAAGCAAACGGAAGAATCAAGCACTAGCCGCTCTCAATCCTACCATTACCAATCAAGCCAGTTAGCTCACAGCTTAAATCAACTAGAACCTGAGCAAAGAGATGAAGTGGTCGAGAAGCTAGCTCACTTATCCAAAGGGGACACACCTTTAGCTGAGCGTGATGCTAAAGACATGCATGATAGCCATGAATCTTTTAAAACTCAGGCTGATGCTATCGCTAATAGCACTGATGTTAGTGCGTTGCTTGAAGCAGAAGCTGATACACCACCAGAGCTGCAACCCGCTTTTTGGCAGGCAACCAAGCTTGCAGGTAAAGAAGTCGACAAATTAGTTGAACTACTGCAAACGAGTGATCGTGATAGTCGTATGCAAGTTATTCAGGACCTAGCCAAAGTATCCGAGTTAGTCGATAAAGGCGAAACAAGCGCTAAAGAGGCCGATAAGTTTTTTGACGATTATTTGGAATTGAATGAGCAGCCGACACAATAGCAATTTAGCGCGACCTAAACCAACACATAGTGGGCTCAGGTCTTGCCTTTGCCCTCTTTATTGAAACCTTTGGAACAAAAATTTTTAAAATCTTTAAATTATTCGTCTTTATCTCTTCTAAATTGATAATTTTTAAATAAATCGCGCTGAATATTCGGGCTCAGCTACGGAGACACTGGCCATGGACGGCCTATCTGAGCGACCACAAATTTAATGAATTTCGGAGGGATCTTTCGGTAATCGTAGGGTGAGATTTTTATGTACAGGATGTACGGTATTTGGCGGTGCCATGCATGGCAAGGAGCCTCTTTGGTTCCATTTCTTTTGGCACATCCAAAAGAAATGAACTCGCCGCAATCGAAACTGCACCGCAATATTTTGAATTTAAACATTAAAAAACAAATTCTTTAATCTTTACAGGTCCAGCTTACTAATCTTTTCGCAGTTATGCAGTTTAACTACGATACTTAGCGCCAGCGCACTAAGTATCGCAATATTGACGAATATTTCTTTAGCTGTGTTTCTGCTGTTCAAAATACTCTTTGGTCAACTTAAATACGACGGGGCTCAGTAGTGCCAAGGCGATCAAGTTAGGTATGGCCATCGCAGCATTTAGCGTATCAGCTACCAACCAAATAAAATCTAAACTAACATTGGCGCCAAGGGCGACAGCTAGAATCCATACAACACGATACGGCATCACAGACTTCTCACCAAATAAGTACTGGATACAACGCTCGCCGTAAAACGACCAACCGATAATGGTGGTGAATGCAAAAATGGCCAATGCTATCGCCACTAGATAATTACCCACCCCAGGTAGCGCTTGGGCAAAGGCGGCAGAAGTCAGCGAAGCGCCTTGTATGCCGCTGGTCCACTCGCCAGAGGTGATAATGACCAAACCGGTGATCGAACATATGATAAGGGTGTCGATAAAAGTACCTAGCATCGCGACTAAACCTTGGCGTACTGGGCTAGAAGTTTGCGCCGACGCGTGGGCAATAGGTGCTGAGCCTAGACCAGCTTCGTTAGAGAATACTCCACGGGCAACACCGAAGCGAATCGCCATCCACACTGCAGCACCGGCAAAACCACCTTCAGCAGCGGTAGATGAGAAAGCGTGAGTGAAAACTAGGTCTAAGGCTGCAGGGATTTCTGCCGCATTAATAAACAGTACCACCAGACCGGCTGTTAGATAAGCGATGGCCATAAAAGGCACTAGAGCGCCCGCTACCGATCCAATGCGTTTAATACCACCGAGCAATACTGCGCCCACTAGCACCATCAAAATCAACCCGGTAAGCCAGTGTGGCAGACCAAAATCGGTATGGAGCACATCGGCTACTGAGTTGGACTGCACAGTGTTACCAATGCCAAACGCCGCGATCGAGCCAAATATCGCAAATAGCGTGCCCAGCCAGGCCCATTTTTTACCCAATCCGTTTTTAATGTAATACATCGGTCCACCGACGTGGTTACCATTGCTGTCTTGTTCACGATATTTTACCGCTAATACAGCCTCTGCATACTTGGTTGCCATACCCACCAAAGCAGTACACCACATCCAAAAGAGCGCACCGGGGCCACCGAGAAATACCGCTGTAGCGACTCCGGCAATATTACCAGTACCGACGGTTGCAGACAGAGCGGTCATTAACGCTTGAAAGGGAGGGATTTCACCCGCCTTCTGATCTTCAGCTGATGAGCTTCTGCCATTCCATAATAGTTTAAAGCCCGTACCCAATTTTAGAATTGGCATCAGCTTTAGTCCTAACATCAGGAATAATCCTACCCCCAAAATAAGTACTAGCATCATAGGGCCCCAGACGACCCCATTGATGGCTTTAAAAATTGATGTAACTGTTTCCATGCTAGTTGTACCTCTTAAATTATTATATTTATTTTCCTTGAATACTGAGGCAGCAGCGAACGCTATTTAGAGGCATTTTCCATCACTCAATGACCGTCATAAATGCTTTTAGCGACCAGATCAACACTACTCAAGTGAGCGCATGGTAACAGTAAAATACAGATAATTGGAAATAAATATTCTTATTGGAAACTAAATTTCCTTAAAAGCTCATCTGACTTGTGTTCAATCGATCGGTATACAATCTCCACAAAAACTTCAGCTTATTATTTTATTACCTTTTTATTCATCATGTTATGTTATTTTTTGATTTAAAAATCAGTACTAAAACGTCGTGCTAGTACTTTCATACCCGTCCATAAAGCAAAAAAATGTTTCCAAATTTTCCTATTGGAAACTTTTAATGTTATTTGCAGCTATTATTAGCCTTCGCCAAATAAGTTAGGTAATCGCAGGGGAAGCTTGGGACTTATTTATTACTCCCTAAACATAGGTATAAACTTAGGCGGTGCGTAAATCGCTGCGTTTTCATCCAGAAACATAGCTGTAGCGAGCGCAGTTCAATCGTTCAAGATGGGCACAGCTAGATGCAACCGTCTGGTTTTTCCAAACAAACTATATTTAGTAGTGTTCAGATTGAATGAGCGACACATTCGCAGTAGTAAAGAGCAGTAAAACGTCTGGCAGTTTATTTTTTATAGCTTGTAGATAGTGAGAAGACCTCTACGGAAAATGAAACCGCTCAAAAACACCCATACAAATTAAATCAATCAATAGTTCTGAAGCGCTTTAGCGAATATCAATTTCACGAAGCAAAGACGTCTCACCATCATGCTGTTAACATTTAAAATGCTGCACGCTCCAGGCTGGCGTGCCTTTCTTATAAAACAAGCTAGAATGAGTAAGAGGTCTAATACAATGCCATTTACCAAATTCAGAACAAAAGAAGATCAATTACGCTTTTCAGAAGAGCAGAGTCATGTGTGGATTGATCATTCACCTGTATGTACAAAAATTATAGATCTAGATTTTAATTTACAATTCATGAGTTCCGCTGGCGCTAAAGCGCTTGGTATGAGAGATGTGACGGAGTGTTACGGAAAGCCATATCCTTTTAATTTTTACCCTCAGTCTTTTCGTGAGGAAATGTCTGAAAACTTAAGAAAAGCACGTGATACTGGCAAAGTGATAGAGCAAGAGGCCGCCGTGGTAGACCTAGATGGAAATGAATTATGGTTCCATTCCACAATTTCTCCAGTGAGCGAGGGGAGCAATCAAATAGATTATCTCATGATAGTATCTATTGACACTACTGCGCAAAATAAAGCGAGAGAGGAGTTAGAGCTACTAAATGATAAATTAGAAGCTGAGGTATATAAACGAACGCTAGAACTCGAAAACGCGAATAAGCAACTACACCTATTAAGCGAAACAGACTTTCTAACAAAACTACCCAACCGCCTTGCTTTTGACAGACGATTAAGTGAAAACATTGCCATGGCAAAACGGAGCAAACAGCCGATTACATTGTTGATGTTAGATATAGATCACTTTAAGAAATACAATGATAAATTTGGGCATAACACGGGTGATATTGTTTTACAAAAAAATAGCAGAAACTATCGACAGCTCATTACTAAGAAAAACGGATCTTACCGCCAGATATGGCGGTGAAGAGTTTGTCATACTATTACCAGAAACTGATATTGAATCTGGGTTTTCTATGGCAGAGAAAATACGCATTAACATTGAGTCACTCAATGTTCAATATGGTACACCAGCAGTGATCAGCAACCTGACTGTTAGTATCGGCATTGCCTCTTTAAAATATGACCAGCTTAATGCGATTGATCTACTAGAATTGGCTGACAAAGCGCTTTATGTGGCTAAAAATTCAGGACGCAACAATTGCCAAATACTGAATACTATATAGTTTGAATGGCTTTAGAGCTGTTTAAAAAAAACAGCAGCAGCCCCTACCACTGTCGAGTCACTTAAACCTCTTTATAAATTTCCTTTACATCATGGCTAGCGAAAGATAAAACCGTCTTTCAAAGGATCACTTGGATCAATTATAAACTCTGACTTAGCGGCTATATGGGCGCTACCAGTCACCCTTGGGATGATTGCGCTATAAGGGCCATAATCCAAAGTACTCTGTACTTGCACATCAAACCTAGAATCTAAGATGGAGCCAATAGTGATCTGCTGCTCCAATGCGAGATCACCACGGGCATAATGAATGGCCACTCGACCTGAAACTCCCGATCCTGTTGGGCTGCGATCAACTTCACCTTCGGCAAAAACACAGACATTGCGCGAGTGCAACTCAGGATGATCCAGCTCTTCGACAAAAATGGTCCCGTAGAGAAAACTTAAATCCTCTTCAAAAGGGTGCTCAATCTTAAATTGTTGATTGACCGCTTGCTTGATCTCGCGCCCCACTTGGATCAATTGGTCGTAATGCTTGCTGTCACACTTTAAGCCTACATCTGCTGCGTTAACATACGCGTAAAAGGCACCGCCGTAAGCCAAATCAAAGCGCACTTCACCCAAGGTTGGCAAGTTAACAATAACATCGCGCTGGGCAACAAATGAAGGCACGCAATCAAAGCTCGTCTCTATCACTTGGCCGCTACTATCTTGCTTTGTCCAAGCCCTAATCAACCCACAGGGGGCATCGATGCGTACTTCGGTATGCTCGCCCGCTGAGGGGACCATACCGGACTCTACTGCGAATTTACTCATAGCGATAATGGCGTGTCCACACATGGTAGAGTAACCTTCGTTGTGGATAAATATAGCGCCAAAGTGCGAGCTTTCACGTTCAGCAGGGGTAATAAGCGCACCATACATATCGGCGTGACCCCGTGGCTCAAACATCAATGCCGTACGTAAATGGTCGAAGTGCTCCATACAGTAACGACGACGCTCAAGCACAGTATTGCCTTCGAGTTCAGGAAAACCTTCGGTGATGATACGCAGCGGTTCACCACCCGTATGGCAATCCAGTGTTTTAATAGTAAGAAAATTATCTGGAGCTTTCCAAGCTTGCAGGGCACTGCTGATTTGCTTAGTCATAAAAAGTTTACCGCGAGAGTGAGAAGCAAAACTTATCAAAAATACACTATGTATACAATAACTATTAGTCAGTAAATTTCGCAAGGCGCTCAATAAAGTAATCACAAAGCGCGAGAGAAATTCGCCAACTTAATCAGTGATGGGTAAATTCTTACTTTTGACTTTGAGCAAAAGCAGAATCAATCTCCGTTCATTCTCAGATCTAGTACTCGCCAGCTATCAAGCTATCCCAGCTTAGCAGCGCGCATTTAACGACCGCCATTAGTGCTTCTCGTGTAGCGCCATCACGCGCTTGAATCGATAGCCCTTGTTGCAAGGTAACATAGTAAGCAGCAATGGACTGCCAATCAGGCCCCGCAGGTAAGAGCCCCTCGTTAACATCATGTATTAGGCGCGCATACACTATTGTTAAACACTCCATTCTGCGTGTTTGTAATGCTTTACGTATATCATCATTACCGCCTTCATGGTGTAGTGAGCCAAGCACTATCATACAACCGTTAGGCCTATCTGCGCGGCTAAACTCTTCAACACTGACCTCAAGCATACGCTCTATCGCCTTACGTGCGCTTGCATGTGTTTGCATACTTGCCCAAATTCTTCCCCCCTCGGTATTACTATAAAGCTCAGCGGCTTCTAAAAAGAGCTTTTCCTTACTACCAAACGCTGCGTAAATACTTGGAGAGTTAATCTTCATAGCCTCAATTAAATTAGGCATAGAGGTATTTTCAAAGCCTTTACTCCAGAAGACATACATGGCTTTTTCTAGCGCATCGTTGCGATCAAACTTGCGCGGGCGGCCTTTTTTGAGCATAAATCACCTTTATGTGTCGATCATTACAAAATAACTTGATCGATAATATGCTTTGCATTATATTCTGTGTCGATCATTACATAAAGAGGTTTTAACATGAATAAATTAAAAGGTAAGGTGGCACTGGTTACTGGTGGTAGTCGAGGTATAGGGGCTGCTATAGCAAAACACTTAGCGCTAGAGGGGACCAACGTTGCCATTACTTATCAGCACTCGCAAACAGAGGCGATGGCAGTGGTTAACGAGATTCAGCTCGCTGGACAACAAGGCTTAGCCATAGGTGCAGATAGCGCCAATTCCACCGCGGTTAAAGCAGCGGTTGAACAGACCATACAAACCTTTGGTCGACTGGACATTTTAATTAACAACGCTGGGATTTTTAATGTGAAGTCGATAATAGACTTTAGCCTTGAAGAGTTTGATCAAACAATCGATGTCAACGTTAAAGCGGTATTTGTTGCCTCTCAAGCTGCGGCCAAACATATGGGAGAAGGGGCTAGAATTATTACTATAGGCAGTAACTTAGCAGAGCATGTGCCCATGCAGGGCATGAGTTTATATAGCTTAAGCAAAGCAGCCCTCATCGGCTTTACCAAAGGTCTCGCTCGTGATCTCGGACCAAAAGGTATCACAGTGAATATTGTGCACCCCGGTGCCACTAATACCGAGATGAACCCGGCCGATGGTGACCACTCTGATGGTTTGCGCGACCTTATGGCGATTCCCCGCTACGGTGATCCTGCAGATATTGCCAACTTTGTCACTTGGCTAGCAGGTGATGACAGTCGTTTTATCACTGGTGCAGGACTCACTATCGATGGCGGAACAAATGCCTAAATAGCGCTTAGAAGCTTCGTATTATTTAAGGTGCCAGTCACACTAGCTGGTACCTTTTTCTATTAGTTAGTAATCCAAATAAATGTCTATGAACATGCCTACAAAAATCGATAGATCTAAAGTAATGGTTACCATTACAGAGCCTGCTCGCTATTCATCCACTTGCATTATTGCACTGCTAGCTTTCATTATGTTTGTGACTGTGACTTCGGAATTTGTCGTCATGGGCATGTTACCTATGATGGCGCTCGATTTGAATATATCTCTGGCAAGAGCAGGAAATTTTGTCACTTGGTTCGCACTGGCGGCCTCAATCTTTGGTCCCGTTCTCTCGCTATTTTCGGCTCGCTATAGCAGCCGTAATTTCCTACTGATAGCGGTTCTGATTTTTACTCTATCAAATTTTATTATTGCTCTAGTGCAGCAATATTACATCATTGTCGCCATGCGCATCGTGCAAGGCACTCTATTGCCCGCTATCGCCAGCATTATTGTTGTTGAAGCGGTACAAAGAGTAACAGCAGAGCAACGCGGATGGGCGATATCCAACGTTAACCTAGGCATCGTGATGACCACTATTTTGGGGATACCCGGATCTGCAATGTTAGCAAACGCCCTAGGGTGGTCTGCCAGTTTCGCTGCTCTAGCAGTGCTAGGTTTAATGGCTACTGCAATGTTATTGATGATGATAGCTCCTACTCACCAAGTTGCAGCGCAGCCAGCAAGAGCGTTAACAGATGTCACTTGGCTGTGGCGAGGTCCATTTTTAAGGCACTTGTTGTTATCGGCCCTTATTTTCGCTGGGATGTTCACTAGTTACACCTATATCGCAGCCCTGCTCACAGAAATCACTGACTCCCAACACTCTATCATTGGATGGCTGTTAATGATCTTTGGTATCAGTGGCATTGCTGGAAACGCTTTAGCGGGTCGTATTGTCGATGCTAACCCTTTAGCAGCCACTGCGGGTGTTGCCCTGCTGTTGGCAATTGCCATGATGGCTATAGTCCCTGCGGCAGAGCATGCATTTTTTTTGACTTTGGTGTTAGTGTTGTGGGGAGGCGCGCATATGGCCGCATTTGTTATTAACCAGGTACGCGTGATGCAGGCTGCGCAACACGCACAAACCTTAGCGCTATCACTAAACATCTCTGCTTGTAACTTAGGTATTGCACTGGGTGCTATGTTTGGTGGCTATATTTCAGAGCGTGTTAGTATCGAATTTGTCGGCTATGCGGGTGCGCTGATTCTCACTATTGCTTTAATAACGACTAAAGCGATGTTGCTATGTAAAACGGCGAATGTTTCTTTTATCGAAGAAGAAACTCGCACCTGAATAGACAAAGGATGGACAGCTTTTTATTCCCGACACGCGCTAATAACTGACGCCCCTGCAGACATTTTTAGTTTTACGCTATCAGCTAATGCTACGCGGCTATAAATAAAAATTTATCTTATAACGAGCAACTAACAATCAATAAATTAGCATGTTAAAATTTTAGCCCGACAGTGCTGAATCACATGTTTAAAAATATGCACATTTTAAGCTAATTTGTAGTGATAGTAATAAGCAAAGAGGACTCCTATGCTCCGATTAAAGCTTTTCCTACCTATCTTTTTTTGCTCTGCTATTTTCTTAGTTCAAAATACTGCTGTCGCTAAACAACCAGTCACCATGAGCATTATCGAATCAGAGAAGGGAGACACTGTTTATAATTTTGCGCAAAAACTAGTCGATGAAGTATCCAAGATATCTGATTTAGATATCCGATTAATGGTAATACCCGCAAAAAGAGCGACGCAAATGTTACGTAATAATACTCTTCAGGCTGAATTCTATCGTATAGAGTCTTATGCTCAACAAGTGCCAAATAGTATAAAAATCGCGGCATCAGAATCCTTAGTGCCAATTTTTGCCTACAGTGCATCTGTCAATTTCAAAGTAAACGGCTGGCAAAGCCTTAAGCCCTTTTCCATGATTAATGTGAGAGGTTGGATTTATCCTAAAAAAAACTTGCCCGAAAAAGAATTTATTATAGTGAACTCCACGCTTGATGCCTTTGCAATGCTTGAAGCTAAACGCGCTGATATTTTTGTAAACAATCCAATCAGCTCTGCCACTATTTTGCAAAGTTCCGCTTTCAAAGACACCCAAATACGCAGGCTTTCGCCTAAACTCGACCATATTAAATTCTTTACTTTTTTCTCTGGAAAATATCCAAAAATGGCAGAGAGCTAC
>Ga0209291_1003624_pt1 | contig 11279 bp, 6 predicted proteins | sample GOMGulsemesocosm_FD_184633 | JGI IMG/M metagenome (GOLD analysis project Ga0209291, IMG submission 184633) | Methane-oxidizing microbial communities from mesocosms in the Gulf of Mexico - GOM9B Gulf of Mexico (SPAdes) (version 2) | ecosystem: Environmental > Aquatic > Marine > Cold seeps | place... | reverse complement strand
CTCTTTCCCAATCTTTGTCTTCAAGTTGTTCAAGCTTATAAGACATTTCTTTCTTGTCAGGATGAATACTTTGTAGGTAACTAATGGTTTTATCCATATCATGGTTTGCTTCAAATAAGCCCATAACTACGGTATTGCTCCAATAAATGACTTCGTCGCCGGGTAATGGTTCATATATAGGCGTATCTTGTGCATCAATAAAGGTAACCGCTTGCGCACCACAGGCACTTAGCCAATCACTATACTTTTCTGATGTATCTTCATTCGCACTCAAGCGAAGCTGTATCCAAGGCATGAAAAACTCTCACAATAAAATTTATCCTAGTTTAGCATTTGTGAGTTAATACCTATATATACTTCTGCTAGAGTATTTATCTCAATTTATTTATCTCACCGCAGCTTTGATGGAAATATACGATACTCGATTTATTACCCGACTTATATGATATTTATCCAAGCGAATTATTACTCACTTAAGCCTTTATTTATCGATTATGACCAAAAGAAAATTTTCTGCTGTGAAATAGTGACTATTGCTTGTTCCAATGATAGTTCAAAAGCAAAAACCTCCTTCATGCTGATCAATTTAAGTTTTTCCTATCCTCTTATCAGGATAGAGGTGATAAAGGTTAACTAGAACAAGTTTTTATACTTTTGTTCATGTTAGAATTAATTTCAAAGAACAATAGGCTAATTAAATGAAATATTTCCCCATTTTCCTTGATGCTGAAACCATTTCAGCCATGGTTATCGGTGGTGGTGACGTCGCTGCTCGTAAAATTGAATTATTGCTTAAAACCACAACAAACATTGTCGTGATGTCTGAAAGTGTCTCCCCCAGCGTTCATCGCTTGATTCAATCACACAACTTACCTTGGTTAGAACATAATTACACAAGTGGACATTTAGCTAATATTAATTTAGTCATTGCTGCCACTGACTGTAGTGCGGTCAATAAGTCGGTTGCAGATGAAGCTAAGCCTCTTAACATTCTCACTAATGTTGTCGATCAACCTGAACTGTGTACTTATATAACGCCGGCAATCATTGACCGTTCCCCCATAATAATCGCTATGTCGAGTTCTGGTAGTGCCCCCATACTATTAAGGATGCTAAGAGAACAAATTGAAAAAATGTTGCCCAGTCAATATGGTAAACTGGCAGACTTTTCTTTTAAATTTAGAGACCATGTTAAAGCACGTGTTAAAGGGCTACGTAATCGCCGTGCCTTTTGGGAAAATACGTTAAGAGGCCCGATAGGTGAAGGCATTCTACAAGGTAATATACAAGATTCTGAGCAACAACTTATCGCGAGTATTAATGAAGAAATAGCTCCACCTGTTGGCGAAATAGTTTTTGTTCACACCTTAGAGGGTAATCCAGACAAGTTAACCTTACAAATTCATCGAGAAATGCAATTTGCTGATGCCCTATTTTATGATGACGACGTTAACCTTGAGCTTATAGAATATGTGCGCCGTGATGCAGAAAAATATCCACAAAGTATTACCTCCTCTATTTTGGTTAATTTTCAGCATGCACTCGAACTCGCTGAAAATGGTCAAAAAGTTATCTACTTATTAGCGGGTCATAGTGCATTACCGCCTAATTCGGCTTTTGAAATGAGTAAGATAATTAAGAAAGAATTAATCTGTGGAGTTTAAGAAATAGAAAAAGGGCTTAAAGGTAACTTTAAGCCCCGAACAAACGACGTTTGCGCAAACATCATTTTACCTGGAGAAGGTACTGCCTCTTTTTGTTTAATTTAAGCGTAATAAATTTTTATAGTGACATTACAAATGCGACTAATGCTTCACGTTCTGCTTTCTCTAACATTACAAACTTGTCTGTTACTTGTTTTGCTTCACCGCCATGCCATAAAATGGCTTCTTCAACGGTCTTAGCTCTACCATCATGTAAAAAACCGGCCGCAGGATTAACGGTTTTTGTTAAACCGGCCCCCCATAATGGACGTGTTTTCCATTCTCTTCCTGTCGCCATAAAATCACGACGGTTGTCAGCTAATCCTTCGCCTAGATCATGCAGTAACATATCGGTAAATGGATATATATGCTGACCTTTTAGTGCTTCTGGTGCAGGTAAACCACCAATACTTACTTCACCTGAAATCGTGACAAAGTCAGGTTGATGACATGATACACAACCAATATCCTCGAATAATACGGCACCAGCAATTACAGTTTCATTATTTACATTACGTCTTGCGGGGACAGCCAATGTTTCAGCGTAAAATACGACATCATCTGAAAACTCTTGGCTTGCTTCTGCATTGCCTTGTTCATCAACCCCCGTATCAACAAAGCCTGTTCGCGCTAAATAACGTTCATGTAAAAGTGTATTCGCTATGCTTTCATCGGGAAATAAAGGGTTGGTAATACCCATATCGCCACGTAATGCACCAAGCGATTGCACACGTACACTGGGGGTACTTGCTTTCCAACCAAAACGACCAAGTGATACAGGAATAGGATCATTGTTTTTCGCTTTGATAGGATCGAACACCCAATTGGCACGACCAGAAATACCATCATTGTTCGTATCTAGTTCATCACTTATCGCCAAAATATCTGACTCAGGAATAAGTTCCAATAAACCAAGTCCAAATATCGGCATACCATTGCGCGGGCTATAGCGAACATCAGCCTGCATAATGGCACTATCCATTTGCTGTTCGTTGACAACATCATAGGAATTGTTAATGGTAAATATTGGTCTTTTTAATTCAACGCTTTCACCATCAGCATAGGTAACGGTTGTGTATTCATAAGATAAGTAGACATCAGCTTGACCAATAAATGGGTTTTCTTGCCAATCATCTCTAGCTTTTAAAACACCACGGTGAAATAGCTGAGTGCCAAAGCCCTCTACAGGAATATTTTTACAATAATTATTATCAGTTGATGGCTTTGCACATTCACCATCATCTATGCTCATTCGTAAGAAAAGACCGGCATTCGCGCCTAATAAAATACGGTATTGTCCTTGTGGTACGCTTAGGGTTGATGGACGACCATCACGTTGGTGACAAGAATTACAATCTTGATTATTAAAAACAGGTCCTAAGCCATCTAATTCAGGATGTTCTGCATTAGGAGCTGTAGTAAATGCCATTTCAAAATTAGCATCGCCAGCGAGATGTTGCCCAAGCTCTTCTTCACTTAAAGTGCTTATTGGCGTTGAAAACCCATGACCTGAGTCACTTGCATCAATAGCAGTAGCTTTATCCCCAGAATTTTCAACAAAGGTATAGTCAGGATAAACTGGCTGGATAATTTTATCGCTACTCGAGTCACTGTCATTATTACAACCGACAATCAATAAACCAGCTAACAAGATATTTATAGGTGTAATAAATTCGGTCTTTCTATCAACAATTCTATTCATAAGTTTGTTCTATTCGTATATAAAGGGGATGTGCATCCTTGCACACGGAACATCCTGTAAGGGGTCATTGGTTGATCGTTATTAAACATTCCATTTCTTTAACAGTGTTAGCACATCACTTTCTAGGGAAGTCTGTAATACACCCAACGCATCGATGGCTGCTTGAATACGAACACGCGCATCTGCGTTATTAATGGCTTGTCTAAATGGCAAGTTATTTTCACCTGAAATAGAGTTAATTGCGTCAATAGCTGTAGAGATTTCGGTATTTACACGATCAGCCAACGGTGCATCTGCAGCTTTTACAAAGTCAATCAAACCAATGTCAGCTGATGATTGTGTAGGAGTTCTACCAAGATAAACGTTTAGAACACCTTGAATATTATTAGAAAAGTCGGCAAGTGAATTCCAGCTATATTGAGACTCTACGAGTGATGTATCTGTTGAACTAATATCACTACCAAAAGGCTCTGAAATTTTACCGTTACCTACCTCGTCAACAATGCCGATCATGCCGTTGATCAACTCTTCAACCACACCTAGATCAGACGCATAAAAATCATTGCCCGGTGTTAATAAGAAGTCTTTATAAGGCGATGAATCTGTATCGTTAGCATCATGTCTTATTGTCCAAGCATCAAATAATGATTGGGTGTACTCACGAAAGACTTCAGCAGTAGCGGCTAAATATTCTCTTTCTAATGCCGTCATTTCGTTTATTGCTTTAGTGTTATCGGTTAATCCATCACCAAAAAGTAAGAATTCCATTGTATGAAATCCCTGAACGTCATCGTTAAAGAGTTTAATGACGTCTGCATTAAAGCCATTTTGTGTTGCTAATAAACTTTCCAAGTCACTTGTATTTAATGGCCAAGTATCTAAATGAGGATCTATAGATAGTGCGTCTACAGGACCAAATATGTGTGCTTCACCCTGCTCCCAAGGTTCTCTTACTGTTTGCCATGCCAATTGAGTCGCTAATAATGTTTCTTCTGTTGGAGAATTCAATAGTGACAGAGCGGATAAGTGAAAAAGCTCAGCTTTTGCATTAAGGTCACTATAACCTTGAACAATAATGTCGTTTGTTAAGTTCGTAATCATTGGTGTAGCGTCAAATGTAAAACCTGTTGGTTCTACAATTACAGGTGTAGTATCCGAAGAACTACCACCGCAAGCAGATAATAATAAAAGTACGGCTAAAAGAGCCAACGTCGAAGTTTTTAATAACATTTATAATTCCTTAAATAAATATATGAAGTCTGGATAATTAGATTGAAAAGTAATAGCCCATCGATAAGCTAAAACTCTGAGTATTTTTTAGATTTGTTTGTGCGTAGGATTTTTCTGCAAATTGTGCTTTGAGCACAACATTCTTTGTTGGCATAAAGTTCACTCCAAAAGCAACTTCTTCAATATCGAATCTTGAAGTGGCGATACCACTTTCAACTTTTTTAATTGGGTTGGCATAATCGTATGAAGTAAAGAGATAAAGTGGTTTACTCAAGCCAAAAAAAGATTGTGTATTGTAAGCAACTTCTAGAAATGCCGATTCAGCTTCGCTGCCTAATTGAGCAAAGTTACCAGGCTTTAACCCTGCCGTAGTCTTATTTGCAGCAGTAATGGCTTGGCTATCTTCAAGCTCACCAAATAATAGCTGTCCTCTAATCGTCCAGCTTTGATATCTATACACACCGTTCAAGCCAATAATGGTTAAACTACCATCACCTGATATATTATTGGTGTTGTTGCGATTACCACTGGTATTGCTGGTATAAAAACTAGCGCCAATACCTGAACCATGAGTTATATCTCCATAGTCTACTCGTAAAGTAAATGCGAGTTCGTCAGCGTTGATCTGTTCGAAACGTTTTTGGTGGCCACTTGCAACCCAACGGTAGGTGCGAAAATATTCAGAATTTAGGCCCGTTGTTACCAGCGCTTGAGCTTGAATTCCTTCCCAATTGGCCGTAATGTTTAGCCCTGTTTCATGCCAAACCTGAGGGATAAGTGCTGATTCACTCCAATGACGTTTTGTAGTGAAATATTGGTTCGGTTTGTGTAATTGGGTGCCTAAACCAACAGGTACAAAAATTCTTCCTAACTTAAGAGCAAAATTTTCATTGTAAAAATATTTAAGCTCTAATTTTTCAACAAGCACTTCTCCGCCAGCCTCTATCTCAGTTTCAAACTCTCCAAATTCTTCAAAACCGTCATATTCAAGTGCTGCGCCTGTGCCACCGTGCTCATACTCTAATTCAATTTCAACATCCCACTGAGAATCAAACTTGTAGCCAAATTCTAATACGACTCTTTCAACATCAGTCTTACTTCTTTGTTCTGGGTTAGTATCTTGAGTGTTACGAAAAACATCCTCAGTTTTATAGAGTACACTTCCATACGATTTTATTTGCCAATTTTTTTTCGCAGAATAATCGCTTTCGTCCTCAGTACGAGCAATCGAAATTTCCAAAGTTAATTTATTTAGTTCCCTTTGAAGTTCTTCAATTTGTTGCTGCTGTCTGTCGAAGTTTGCATCTGAAGATTGATCATTAGCTTGCGCGAGATTACATATACTCGCAGAAACTGCCATTGCTATTATAGAAACTTTATTTTTCATCTTTACCTAAACACAAATACGAATGACTTTTATTTGCATTCATTCTAATTGCATAAACACAGGATTGCAAATGAAAATCATTGTCATTTGCAATTACCTGTTTTTATCTCCTACTCTGAATATTGAGTAAATTTATAAATGTCAAAAACCAGTGTATTTATTAGATTTAAATAAAACCAAAGCAAATAACTAACAATGACGAAAATATGACGTTATCTATGTCGTTAACCCTCTATATAAATTTCGGAGTACTTCTGGACATAGATTACGCAATTTTTTGCAGATTTGTTTCCCTCTAAAAATTCTAGTCACTTAAGTCCTTGGTATAATTATTAAATGTTTAATGGCAATTAGAAATTCTTACTGAACAAATTAGCGATTTATGAACTGTCATGATAAAGTTTTATAATAATGAGACGTTATTTAAATAGCGCTTTAATAACTAAAACAACCTCTTAAATCGGATATAAACTATGATAAATTTTTTGCGTCGCTCAATTTTACGCCAATTAATCTTTGGTATTTCAACTGCTGTAGCCTTTCTACTTATCGTGACTTCCTATTTTGTTTTATCAAATATCAGCGAAGATACTCGTAAACAGGTAAATAGTTCCATTGAAAGCATCGTTAGCCAGCAATCAGCTGAAGTACGTAACTTTTTTATTGCTAAAGGCCAAATCAATCACGCTATATTTGCTAACCCACAAGTCATCGATTGGTTTACGAGCTATGATCAGCGCTTGTCAGATATAGACGATAATAAAAATTATCAAGAAGTTACTCAATACTTCAAATATTTCTCGGATAATGATTCCTCCATTAAAAGTGTTTTTTTTGGTACTGAAAACACCCATGAGTACTTTGATTTAAATGGTCGATATAACGATGCAAACTATTACACAAACAAGAGGCCATGGTGGCAAGAAGGGATCGATAAAGGAAAAATGTACGTTACTGATCCTGCCGTAGATGCGAATGATGGTTCGATTTCAGCGACGGTAAAAGGGCCTTATTATTTGCCCAATGGCCGTTTTTTAGGTATTGGAGGCATAGACATTTTGATCTCCACTATTGGTAAGGACTTATTAGCCGATATTAAATATCAAGGCGAAGGCGAAGCTTTTTTAATGACAGATACCGGTCAATTGGTATTCTTTCCTGGTTTTAATGATGAGTTTAAGCCTGGTTCACTAATGTCATCAATTGATGACAAATTTAGCAATACCCACGGTTTTGACTCCTTACAGTCTGAAATTACAGGAACCAGTTCAGGTGCTTCAAGTGTCACTTGGCAAGGAGAGAGCTATCAAGTCATTTTCAATCAAGTAAAAAGTGATTATCCCTTAATGAATTGGAAGTTAGGTTTTCTAGTCCCTGATAGATTAATTTCGGGTCCTGTTGAAAAAGCTTTCATCTCCTCCAGTATTATTGTCGTTATCATAATAGTCCTCATTGCTTTTGTCGTTTGGTTAATGGCCATTCCACTAATGAGGCGTATTAATATGCTACAAGTTGCTATGAGTGATATGGCAACCGGAGAAGGAGATTTAACCAAACGTATTGAAGTCGTTAAAAAAGATGAAATAGGTAATCTTGTTGGAGAGTTTAATAGCTTCGTTAGCAAAATTCAGCAATTGGTTAAAGAGACCGTAGATATAAGTACGCAAGTAAATCAGTCAACACAGGTGGCTGCAAATATCGGGAAGAAAACCAACGGTATTATCGAAGATCAAAAACAAGAAATCGATATGGTAGCGACGGCAGCCACAGAGCTAGCTCAAACAAGTAACGATATTTCAAGCAATGTGAAATTTTCTAATGATCTAGCCAGCCAAGCAGAAGAAAAAGTATCACGTGGTGTAAGTGTTGTTGGACAAGCAACGAAAGGTATAAATGCGCTTTCAGATAATGTTATTTCAGCAGCTAACGTAGTAAATCAACTCAAAGATGGCACCCAGAGCATAGGTGAAGTATTAAGTGTAATTAGAAGCATTGCCGAGCAGACCAATTTATTAGCGCTTAATGCGGCTATTGAAGCCGCTAGGGCTGGAGAGCAAGGTCGAGGGTTTGCTGTTGTAGCTGATGAAGTTCGAACGTTAGCGTCGAGAACACAAGAATCAACAAGTAATATAGAATCAATCATCGATGAATTACAAAGTACGGCGACTAAAGCTGTTGCTGTAATGAACAGTAGCCAAAGTGAAGCAAAACAAAGTGTGGAATTAACAGATCAAGTGCATACTGTACTTAACGATATTTCAGCGGTAATAACTGAATTTCAGCAACAAACTCAGGAAATCTCTGAAGCTGTGACTCAACAAGCTTCTGTCGCTGAAGAGGTCTCACGTAATGTCGAAAATGTTCGCCTACTTACAGAAGATACCGTTGAAGGTGCTGCAAGTATGGCTGGTAGCTTAGACGGATTACAAACTAATTCAGACACTTTAACCGCTGCGGTAAGCCAATTTAAAGTCTAGATGCGACAATTAATTCAACTGATTAAAGTAAATTTTCTTTATATCAGTTGAATTTTTCATTTTCTTTTCTAGCCTTTAAAATAGGATTTTAGAGAGTAATATAATTCCCGAGATGCCATCATGGGTTAAGATGAGTTAAACACATGATAGAAATAACTACTAGATACATTAATAGTATGTATTATTCAATCAAGTTAGAAACATTGAGGTCAATCAAATGCCGAACAACAATTCAAATAACAACTCTGTGGAATTAACACAAGCACAAATAAAGAAAAATCGTGCGGCTGTGATGTCTAAAATAAATCTACAAAACCATATGTCTCAGGGGTTTAGACTCGTCAACGTTAAAGATTACCAGCAAAAAATTCAACAATTAAAACAAAAAATAGCCTCTTTCGAATATTTAAACGATGACAATAAAGCACAAGATCAATCTATTATCGACATAATGACGGGCAAAGGGTCCATCGATAATTACCTCGACCACAAAACCAAGAGTACTATGCAAACCGGCCAACACACTAACGCCTCAAGATGTCAGTTAGCCAATACCCAATTAAAACGTAAACAGTTATTTATGATGTTTTTTGAAACCATTGAAGCCCAAGAGGCACTTCAAAGCTATGCCGTCAAAATAGCGTCTGTGTGTAACGGCATAGTAAAGCAGCCACCCGGTGCTTATTTCGGTGTTAAAGATTTTCATGGCGCACTCGATAAAATAACAAATCGCAAAAGAAATTATGATATTGGCGATTTAAAAGACGCTGCCCGTATGACAATAATTTTTGACAATATGGAAGATATGGTAAACGCCAAAGCAATGATTTCATTAACAGAAGAGTTTACTCAATTACAACATTTTCAAACGGCAATGAAAGACCGTTATGGGACGAGTAAAGGGGCGAATTCAAAATTTAATTGCGGCGCTACTGATGCCGGCTATAAAGATATTAAGTTTTTTCTTAAAATGGCCAATGGTAATATTGGTGAATTGCAGTTAAATACCAAAAATATGATGGCAGCTAAAAAAAATGGCCATATTATTTATGACATATTACGTGATGGTGGCACTTTAGATAAACCCTTTACCATCACGAATACTGAGGTCATTAAAAAAGTAGCCAAAAATATGGGAGAAAAATGGTTTTCTTTTATTAAAAGCCGTGTGCCTAAAGCAAACGCCGCACTTATCGAAGTAGTAAAGTTAGTTGAACGCTTAAATGACAATATTTCTCGAGGCAATCAAAGTCTGACAGTGGAGCTAAAAGAGATCAAAGCACTCTCAAGTGTCAGCCTCTGTATTTATGAGCAAGGTGATAATGCAAGAGTATTATTGGACTAGTTAACGGCATAAGCACAAGACCACTGCTGGTATCGCTATACTTAATAGGAGTTCTATTAAGTCAAATGCTACCAGCAGGCTAATAATATCGAGTTTAGATTCACTAAGAATACTGTTTGGTTACCTTATAATCGTAATAAGCAAAACTCAATACTACTATATTTCTCATTCAAATCATTTAAAGGATACTGAGTGGCCATTTCATATCAAGTTGAAAACAGAGGGCTATATTTCTCTGATTCAAGCGGTAATACTCATCTTGGACATCAAGTCATTATTGAAGAAAGTTTATCTAATCCCTTTCTTATCCAAGGAATTTTAGTCAGCAATAACTTTTCCACTGCAGATCAATTAGGGCAGTTAATTACTTGCCACTGGAATGAAGTTGCTGATAACAAGCAAAAAGAAAAACGCGTTTTTAACGGTTATTTAACTGAAATACAATTGCTAGAGAGTCAAAGTGATCATGATTATCAGCGCTATCAAATTACTTTAAGACCCTGGCTATGGTTATTGACACTGCGTAAAAATAGCCAAGTATTTCAGCAACAAACCCTATCAGCTATTTTAACAAGTATTTTCAATGACGCCGGATTTTCTGGTAACTATACATTAGGTTCCTTGCCTTCAGATGAAAGAAATTATTGTGTGCAATATAACGAAACAGACTTTGACTTTGTTCAGAGGTTATTAGCTGAACAAGGAATACATTATTACTTCACTCATAATAATAAAAGTCATCAGCTAACGTTACATGATCCAAACTCACCTTATGAAAAAGCAACGGTAAACAAACTAGATTACATTGCAAGTCGCTCTGGTGAGCAAATGTTACTTACTAAGTGGCAACCTAAATTAAAGGTACATTCAGCGGCTATCAGCACTGTAAATTATGATTATGAGAATACAAAGCTCATTGATAGTGGTGAGACAAAGTCATCCAATAAAATTGCCAATAATACTAAATTAACCCAATACGAATTTGGTACTAACTCAATTAAAGGTGATATGAGTGATTTGAGCTCAGATACCGCGAAAGTACGCCTAAACCAAGTGCAGAGTGATTACAGCTCAGTTGAAGCAGAAAGTATTGTCGAAGATATCACCCTAGCAACTCAATTTAGTTTATCTGCACATCCCGATAGCGGACAGCTTGGTGATTATGCGATTGAATCCATCACGCACTCAATTGAGGCTGCAGAGCAATCTGTTAAATATCACAATAATTTTGTTTGTCGACCAATTGCGAGTCCTAGTTTTCCTCAGCCTATTCCAAAACCACTCATTAATGGTTTACAGTCTGCCGTTGTTATTGGCGGTGACGTAGGTCAGCCACAACACGACATAAGTGGCCGGATTAAGGTACAATTTTATTGGGATAAAGTTGGTGGTGATAGCCCAAGTTGTTGGATACGTGTCGCACAAACTATGGCTA
>Ga0209291_1003621_pt1 | contig 11286 bp, 5 predicted proteins | sample GOMGulsemesocosm_FD_184633 | JGI IMG/M metagenome (GOLD analysis project Ga0209291, IMG submission 184633) | Methane-oxidizing microbial communities from mesocosms in the Gulf of Mexico - GOM9B Gulf of Mexico (SPAdes) (version 2) | ecosystem: Environmental > Aquatic > Marine > Cold seeps | place... | reverse complement strand
GAAGTATATGTGGCCTACTTAAGCAACTTGGTTATTGACAACCAAAAAGTAGATGGAATTGGTATTTTTAAAAGTGAACTACAACATGATTTCCTTCAGTTTAAAGAACAGGATGAAACGTTAAACGCTATTTTACAACAAGGAGTAAACCTAAAAAAACTAGATAAAGGTTGTATCATTTTTAATATTGAACAGGAAAACGGATTTAAAATTCTTTCTGCTGACTCTAATAAATACGATACCAAATACTGGTTAGAGCAATTTTTAGGTGTTGACGCTTTAGCGGATGATAATTTCATGACAAAACAGTACTTGCAGATGTGTCAGAATTTCGCCAAAGATGTTGTTTTCCCTGCAGAAGATAAAAAAGAAGAAGTAATGTTCATGAACCGTTCCATGGATTATTTTGCCAAGAACGACAACTTTGAAGAAACAAACTTCTTAAATAGCGTTGTTGAAAACCCTGAATTAATTCCGGAATTTAAACATTACAAAGAAGAGAAAGCCCCAAAATTTAATATTGAAGACCTAACTGAATTTCCAATTTCTAACACAGCAGTAACGGCTTCCAGGAAAAAGATTAAAAACGTAATCGATCTCGACACCAATATTCAAATTAAAATGGACTTCATTAACCCAGAATCAGCTGAAAAATTTGTTGAAAAAGGATGGGATGAAGAAAAGCAAATGTATTACTATTTAGTCTATTTCAATAAGGAACAAAAAAGCTAGTTGTTACAATACAATTATTAATAATTTATTAGTGTCAGATTGTACTTACCTATTGGATAAGTTTAATCTGACATTTTTTTTTAAAGCTTTTAAAACAACTAAAGCCAAAAAGGCACCCTAATATTTTCAGGATGCCTTTTGTATAGGTTACAAAATACAGCTACTCTCTTTAGCAAGACTTTGGGGCTTAAACTAATATCCTCACAGCTGTATTCGGTGTATTACTACCTTAAAGATAACACCTAAACGACTTATTGCACGACTCCCTCCCTGTAAAAACAAAAGATTTCGACAAAACACATGTTCTATGGATGAAATGAACCATTCACCCTTCAGTTTGATGTAAATCTGAATGTTTTAGAGCCATAAACTGAGAAAGCATCCTAAAAAATTAGGATGCTTTCTTTATAAGTTACATTTCTTACTACTCTCTTTAGGTAAGCTTATGGGGCTATAACTAATGTCCTCACAGCAATGTGATGTAATTACATTTCAAATATACCAATTTTCACAATACCTCCAAATAATTCATGAAAAAATTTAGAAATTCATTTTTCTTGTAACAAAAAAGCCCTTAATGCGTCTTGTAATTATAATCAATCAAAATCATGTCAGAAACAATTTTATCAATCAAAAACCTAAATAAAACCTACGGAACCCTGCAAGCAGTAAAGGATTTATCCTTTACCATAAAAAAAGGAAATGTTTACGGTATTTTAGGCCCCAACGGAAGTGGAAAATCAACTACCTTAGGTATTGCACTAAATGTGGTTAATAAAACCTCAGGAGAGTTCTCCTGGTTCAATAACACTGTAACAACTCATAACGCTCTAAAAAAAGTAGGAGCAATTATCGAACACCCAAATTTTTACCCTTACATGTCGGCATATGACAACTTAAAATTAGTGTGTAAAATTAAGGGGATTTCTACCGATATTGTTAATAGTAAATTAGAGTTGGTAGGGCTATTGGAACGAAAGGACAGTAAGTTCAAAGCCTTCTCTTTAGGTATGAAACAACGTTTAGCTATAGCTTCTGCTTTATTAAACGATCCTGAAATATTAATATTAGATGAACCTACCAATGGTTTAGACCCACAAGGAATACACCAAATAAGAGCTTTAATAACCAAAATAGCTTCGCAAGGGACTACTATATTATTAGCCTCTCACCTTTTGGACGAAGTTGAAAAAGTATGTTCGCATGCAGTAATACTCAGGAAAGGAGTAAAAATATACGAAGGTAGAGTTGATGAACTAATTGCTACCAAAGGCTTTTTTGAACTAAACGCTACTAAAAAAAAAGCGCTACTAGATTTTTTAAACAACCATACCGCTTTTGGGAACATCAAAGAAGAAGAAGGAAAAATAATAGCCCTTTTAAATGAGGATATGTGTCCAGAAGAATTAAACAAGACACTTTCGGAAAAAGGAATTTTCGTATCGCATTTGGTCAAAAGAAAAGAAAGTTTAGAAAAACAATTTTTACAACTAACCAACAACAAATAAGCCTCAATGAAACGATTATTACAAATAGAATTTCAAAAATTATGGCAAAACAGGATGAGTAAATTCCTTATTATTGCCTACTTTTTCTTATTAACAACCATAGCATTAATTGCTGCAATTAAGTTTGACATAGGACCTATAAAATTTCATTTAGCAGAATTAGGGATTTTCAACTTCCCTTATATATGGCACTTTAATACTTTTATAGCTTCATGGTTTAAATTATTTTTAGCCATTATAATTATATCCATGGTAGCTAATGAATACAGTAACAGAACCCTAAAGCAAAATCTAATTGATGGATTAAGCAAAAAAGAATTTATCTATTCTAAATTTTTAATGGTCATTGTATTTTCTGTCCTCTCAACCATTTTTGTTTCTGTAATCTCGTTAATTTTAGGTCTTGTATATTCAGACTACACAGAATTTGGAATTATTTTTTCAGATTTAGAATTTATACTTGCTTATTTCATTAAACATATCGGTTTCTTTTCTTTTTGTTTATTTATAGGCATGCTTATTAAACGTTCCGCTTTTGCATTAGGGTTTTTGGTTATCTGGAATTTTATAGAATGGATTATATACGGACTTCTTTTTTGGAACTTCGGTAAAGGAAGTACTATACCTGATAACATTTTAAATTTTTTCCCATTCAGAGCAATGTATAATTTAATTGAAGAACCTTTTTCTCGACTTTCGGCTGTAAAAGAGGTTGCAAACCAGGTAGGAGAAAACCTGAGCTATGACTATGCCGTACATTGGTATGAAATTGTAATAGTAGCAATATGGACTTTTCTGTTTATTTACGGATCACACAGGCTATTATTGAAAAGAGATTTGTAAAATATACTTCTTTTAAAACAGCCTCAAAAACAAGAACAAGCCACATTACTTCTTCTTGTTTTTGAGGCTGTTTTTATTCATAAATAACATATTCATACAATTTTGTGCTATTTAACGTTTTTTTTTGCACTTAAGGGGTAGGGTATTTATCTTGCCAACTGTTATGAATGACAGTAAGCTAAACCTATAAGTTTACTATAGTGTCATTTAAACATTTAAATACCCCCTAGTTCCTATGAAACAGCAATACCATTTATTTATTATAGCCTTGTTTTTTACCGCTTTTGCGATTGCACAAGTTCAAGGGCCAATAACTGTTGACAATACAACATATACCCCTCAACAATTAATACAGGATATTTTAATTACAGGGGATTGTGCCAACACCTCAAATTTTAGTTCGTATACCGGAACAACAGCTGGCAATAATTCTGTAAATGGTATCGGATATTTTGAAAGAGGAACGAGCATAAATGGGCTACCTGATAATTTTCCATTTGCAAACGGTATTGTGTTATCTACTGGTGACGCAACAAAAGCCCCTGGACCTAACACTAATTATCAAGCAACAACTTTATCTGATGGCTCATGGCCTGAACACCAAAGTGAACAGCTAGCCAACGTAAGTGGCTCTACAGCAGGAAACTACGATCTAACAAACGAATCTTTTATAGAATTTGATTTTATACCTCCAACTAATGTTATAAATTTTAATTACATATTCGTTTCTGAAGAATACAATAAACTCTTCGAGTGCTCATACTCCGATGTTTTTGCTTTTATTTTAACCGATTTAACAACTGGTGTAGTAACTAATATAGCGGTACTACCAACAACAAATACAGGAGATTCTTTCGTAACCTGTAAAAATGTAAGACCAGAAGTTCCTGGAACATGTAATGCTGCCAACGAACAATATTTTGATAAATATAATTTTGATGATGCTGACCCTACTGTTGAAGCTAATTCACCTATTGCCTATAACGGACAAACAGTACCATTAACTGCTACAGCCAATGTTACCCCAGGGAATCAATACAAAATTAGGCTAGCAGTTGCCGATTCCGGAACCCAAGGAGGAGGTGAGGATTCTTCATATGATGCAGCAGTCTTTTTAGAAGGAGGGAGTTTTGGTTTAGGAATCACTTTGGATGTAACTGGGCTACAAATTGTAAATGGTACAGCAAACGCTTGTAATGGAACAGATGTTCATATCAACGGAGCAGCTAGTGGAAACACACAATTACCTATTGATTATCAATGGTCCGATATCGCTGGTCCAATAGTAGGTGAAACTACCGATGCTATAACAGTTACCACTTCAGGGGTATATACGTTAACAGGCTCATTTACCTTTCCTGACGGATCAAACTGCAGTGATAGTCAGTCCATTATTGTTAACTTCTTTGATGTACCGGTGGCCAACCAACCTCAAGACTTAATACTTTGTTCTACCAACGGAACCGATTTTGAACCCTTTACGCTTACAGAAAATGACGATGATGTGTTAGGAGGTCAAATAGCGGCAGATTTTACCATTTCATACCACCTTACTCAAGATGATGCTGATAATGATGTAGGTCCACTAACTAGCCCATACACCAACATTACCAATCCACAAACAATTTTTGTGCGAATTGAAAACAATGGAAATACCGATTGTTTCGCAACCAATTCATTTAACCTTTCAGTAGGTGCTGCTACTTCGGCAACACAACCTGCAAATCCTATACTTCGTATATGTGATGATTTAGCGGATGGTACTGAAAACTTTGACTTAACGCAATTTGATACTGAAATTTTAGGAACGCAATCAAACACAGCTTATACCATTAGCTACCACTTATTAGAAGTTGATGCAAATAATGATGCAAATCCTATTATAAATACAAACCCATACCCTTCAGCAGTACCAGTACAAATAATCTGGGTTCGTGTAGAAGACAATAACAATAGTGACTGTAATGCAGTTACCTCATTTACCATTTTTGTGGACCACATTCCGGTGGCTGTTCAACCTTTGGAAATGCGTAATTGTGATGTAGCTCCTTTAGGAGAAGAAACGTTTGATTTAACCATACAAAACGCAACCATATTAGGTGGTTTGAATCCAGCATTGTATACAGTTACTTACCATTGGGTAGATAACACCAACCCAACCACTCCTGTAGATATGCCAATAGCTGATCCTACAGCACATACAACAATAGCGCCAGCATTATCTCAGGAGATATTCACTACCGTTTCTAATAATGATAACACTAGTTGTAGTACTGTTACTAGTTTCTTTATTTTCAGAGACCCTATTTACACTACTGCTGTACCAAGTACAGACTTAAACCTTACGGAGTGTGATTACAATAACTCTGGTGACATGTTTGAAGTGTTTAACTTAGATGCTCAAATACCTACCATTTTAGGAACTGGTGTACCTGTAACTGATGCTACAGTAACTTTCTATTTAGTAGAAGCCGATGCTACAGCAAATACTGTTGCTAATTCAATTACTAATGCTCCTACTAATTCAAATACAGCTGCCTTTACTTCAACTACAACAAATGTTGCACCGTTTACACAAACTATTTACTACACCATTAGTAATAATGACAATGTAACTTGTTTTTCAACGGGATCATTTGAACTTAGGGTCGATGGGTTACCTGATATCATAGCACCTACCACAGCTTTTCAAGCATGTGACTTAGATATAATAGACGGATTTACTGATTTTGACTTCGCTAGCCCGGAAGCAATTCAAATAATTAATACCATTATTCAAGGAAACACAACCTATTCCGTTAGCTTTTTTGCAAATGCTACCGATGCACAAAACAACAACAATGTATTACCAACGCTATACAATAACCAAGCTAATCAAACAGTACACGTTAGAATTGAGGACACCATAACTAATTGTGTTACCTACACTACTTTAAACTTAGAAGTAATGACTGCTCCACAGTCGTTCCCTTTTACAAACCCTATTGTTTATTGTGATACGGACAATGACACTTTTGGTTATTTTGATTTAAATACAATTGTATCTGACCTTACAGGTAACACACCAGGAGTTGTAGTAGAATTTTTTGAAACAGAAGCTGAAGCAAACTACAGTGCTGTGAATTCACCAAGTGTAGGAGTTATTGATACCTCAGTATTATACGAAAATGTAGATGCTGATGGTGATGGTATAGGCTCCACACAAACTATTTATGCACAACTATCCGTTAACGGATTGGAATGTGTAACCTTAGTAGAAGTAAACTTATTAGTAATCAACAGTCCGGTATTACCAAGTGATGATCTTGTTTATGCACAATGTGAGGAAATGCCAGATATTACCGATGGAATTGTAGTATTTGACTTACCATCATACGAGCAAACAACTTTATACGCTGAAATAATTGCAGCTGGAGGGGATACTTCAGAATATACTGCCACCTATTATACTGCTTTGCTAGCTTCAGGAAATCCTGATCCAGCATTTATAATCGGAACTCCCAATGCTTTTCCAAATCAAACAACACCTGATCAGGTTATTTATGTAGTCGTTACACATACTGGTTCGGCAACTGTTCCTGGGACAGGATGTTCAATCATAAAGGAAATTACATTGCATGTAGATTTGTTGCCAACTGCGCTATATACGCCAATTGAAGTTTGTGATGATGATGATTCAGAAACTATTGGAGATGGATTTATTGAGTTTGATTTAACCGATTATATTAGTATCATTACTGGTGGAGCTACAAATGTTTCAGTTGATTTCTATACCGATCAAGCAGAAGCAGAAGCGGGTGTTGGAGCAAGTTTAATTGCAACGCCAACAGCTTATACAAATACCGTAAACCCACAAGCAATTTTCGCGAGAGTATACAATCCGATTACTGGTTGTTATGCCGTAGCGATTGTGAGATTACATGTAAATCCAAATCCTACACCTTTAAGTAACGCACAGATTATTGCTACTTTAGGAAACAATGGAGTTATGGAAGAATGTGATGGAAATGTTGATGGTTCAGGAGCAATTTCTGAACAAGTTGCTGAATTTGACTTAACACAATGGGAAATCGCAATTTTAAATGGTGAATCTGGAGTATCTGCAGCGTATTATACAAGTTTTGATGATGCAGCAGCAGAAATTAATGCAATTACAAATCCAGCAACATACACCAATATTGCTAATCCACAAACAATATATGTTAGTGTGCTAAATGACGGATTTGGAATAAACCCTATAACTAGCGGTTCTGGATGTTATACTATAGTTGAATTTCAATTATATGTTCCAATACCAGAAGTAGACGTTGTAGCAGATAAAACTGTTATTTGTGTAGATGCTAACGGAGTACCGTTAACGAATACTTCATTACCATTATTAACAGCAACTGCAGGTCCACAAGCTGTTAGTTCATACGACTATCAGTGGCTGTTAAATGGATCTGAGATCCCTGGAGCAACGAATCAAACGCTATCGGTTACCTTACCTGGTGATTATACCGTTACTGTTTCAGGACCTACAGATTTAGATTGTATAAATATTTCACAAGTAGTAAGCATTGAAGTTTCAGGAGTCCCACAAGGGTATGATGCTAATGTAGCTACGAATGCATTTGCTGGATCACATGAAATAATAGCGGAGGCAACATCTACAATACCAGGAATAGTATTCTGGTTCAGTTTAGATGGAGGTGAGCCAACAACGGACGGAACGTTTACAAACGTATCTCCAGGGTTACATACAGTAACTATTACTGACGGAAAAGACTGTTGGACAAAAGATGAAATAGTAACCATCATTGATTACCCACATTTCTTTACACCAAACGGTGATGGAATAAATGATACCTGGGCAATTATAGGTCAAGAAGGAATTCCAATTTCTCAAATTTACATTTTTGATCGTTTTGGTAAGTTATTATCACAATTAGATCCTGATGGAGAAGGTTGGGATGGAACTTACAATGGAAGTCAAATGCCAGCATCTGATTACTGGTTTAAGATTATTTATGTTGAAGGAGATGACAGCACTCAAAAAGAGTTGAAAGCACATTTCTCTTTGAAGAGATAATTAAATAATTACAACATAAAAAAGCCTCACTATATAGTGAGGCTTTTTTTATACCGTGTTACTCTGAGATGTTCACCAAAGTTTAAACTGATAGCAGAAATAACCTTTTAAAATAGATGATTAAAGCATATATTACAACTAGTGAGTCTTGATGATTTTATTCTAACATCCCACAGAATTAAGCACTAAAAAGATAGCATTCTCTCAAATATGGTCATGAAATTCTAGAGACAAAGAAACGAAACACTAAATACATACATTGATTATATTTCGACGAACGGACTACTATTTAACAAAACCAAGTAAACACCAAAACAAACCGATCTGTACTGAATTAATTACTGGAGACGGAAAACAAGGACTAAATGAACCCACTTGTATAACACAAAAAAAAAGGTCACTAACATACAAGTGACCTTTTCATACCTACACTCCTTACACACATAAAGAAGATTTGCTTTTTGTACTATTTAAAAATTCAATGTAAATGATGCCATTACAGCAGCATTTAACTCTTCAATTTTAGCCCTATTGGTTAATCCAGTATCATACAATTGGTGACTTACATCTTGGCTTGATTGACTGTAAGCAAAATCAACCTTCGATCTTCCAAAATTATATCCAAACCCAAGAGAATACCCCGTTAAATCATCCATAATTTCTTTATTTTTATAAGGACTTTCTTCAAAACGATATCCAGCCCTTAAGCTCCATTTTTGAATTCTATACTCCCCTCCCATATTAACAGAAGAGGTTCCCGTCAAATTATTACTGATATTTGCATTAGAATCAGCAAAACCAGAATTCGATCTCAACTTTATATTATTATAGTCTTTATAATGATAGTCAACACTCAATAACCCGTGCTTACCAAAAATTACTGCTGCACTTCCCGTAAGTTTTGCAGGAGTACGCAATTTATAACCCTCAAAAACAGTCACTTGACTTTGATCTATAAAACCAATATCTATATCTGCTAAATTAGAATTAATACGCTGCGACAATTCATCGGATAAAACATACCAGGTTGGAGAATGAAATGAAACTCCTAAACGTACTATTTTCCCTACTTTACCAATTATCCCTACTTGCATTGAAAACCCTGCTCCTGTTGTTTTTAAAATATTATCAAAAGTCACAAATTCTAGTGCTGAAGAAGCTTCATAACCGGTTTCCTTAATACTTGTAATTCGTTCGGAATATATAAAATTACCATTAAGCGACATCCCTAAATAGAGCACATCCTTATATTGGGTTGCCAAATTGAAGTTAAACTTTGAATTCGCTCCGCTATTGCTATAAAAATAATCTTGATTTACTGTTGTATAAGTACCTGATTCTTGATAAAACACGTCTCCTGGATTTAATACTGGATCCAAAGCTAATGGTTGAATTATCCCCGCTGCTACTCCTAAAAATGCTTGTTGGTAACTAAAATCATATTGTGAAACGATATCTAAATATCTATCTTCTATATAATCTCCTGTAAAAAGCTCTATCGTCCCGTAAGGAACATATCCATTTGCATGACTCATAAAATACGAACTAATAGAATTATTACTTTTACCAGATATAAAATATTGCTTGTCATAATTTTGAGTTTGTTGGTAATTAATAGCAATAACAAATTTTCTCCACTCTGCCCCTTCTTTGGTATTATTCATCACAAAAGCACCTCCAAATTGACTTATAGCAATGTCAGAAGTAGACTCATTAGTCCTAGTTCCAAAATACTCAGCATCATTACTAGCACCACTAACAGCCAAAGTTCCTGTTAACAAACTACTTTTAAACACCCCACTACTTGCAGGGTTACTATTTATTGCAGAAAAATCGCCTCCTAAAGCTCCAAATGCACCACCCATAGCAGTAAACCTTGCTGTACCTTGCATAGTTTCCCCACTAAACAACAGTGCATCATTGATATTTTGTGAAAACCCAATGGTTGAAATCAGACTAAAAATAAGTACTATTCTTTTCATATTATAGTGTTTTATATTACAAAAACAGTCCTATCAAAAATTAATAGAACTATTTCACTTTAATCATCCTTAAACCCTATCTCCTTCTTGAAGAAGAACTTCTCGAAGTTGACCTAGAGTTACTTCTTGGCGTAGCACGTGGGGTTGACCTTGGCGTACTTCTTGGCGCAGCACGTGGTGTTGATCTTGGAGTACTTCTTGGTGTAACACGAGGTGTTGATCTAGGAGTACTTCTTGGCGTAACACGAGGTGTTGATCTAGGAGTACTTCTTGGCGTAACACGAGGTGTTGATCTGGGAGTACTTCTTGGCGTAACATGTGGTGTTGATCTTGGTGCAACACGAGGTGTTGACCTTGGAGTACTTCTCGGTGTAACACGTGGTGTTGATCTTGGAGTACTTCTCGGTGTAACACGAGGAGTTGACCTAGTAGTCCTAACAGCACTTGATCTTCTTGAACTCCTGAAATTCACAGCACTTCTATTTGCATTTCTTCCATAATATGAATTTGATGCATACCCTCTTCTTCTACCATGTGCGTGACTAACATTTCTATATCCATCGTACGAATACCCGTAATTATTATAATAATATGGATTCCCATAATATCCATAGTAATTATATTGACTTCCGTAGTAGCCATAATAATTATTTGACCAACCCCATATAGGTGGACAATAATACCAACTGTTCCAATAATTATATGAACCCCAATATGAATTGTAGTACGGACTTGAATTATAAACATTTATAGTAATGTTATCATCAGCATCTTCCCATGATGAATAACTTTCAGTGGCATCTTCTGCATTTTGTTCAACAACCGGTTGTGAACTATAGCCATCAACATCAGTAAATATTTCGTCGTCAACTATCTCACCGTAATCCGTTACTGTTTTACCAAAATACTCCTCATAGTACTTTGCATTAGCGTTATCTTTTACGACTACAGTTTCATTTGAAGCAACCACAGGCCTATCACTGCTATATATTCCATCATCATCATATGTAGCCCCTTGATATGTACCACAAGATGTCAATAGAATACTTGCTAATCCTCCTACAAGAACTAACATCTTGCTTTTAAATTGATAATTATCTTTCATATCTCTTTAATTTAAATTGTTGAACCTTATAAAAATAGTTATTTT
>Ga0209291_1003618_pt1 | contig 11291 bp, 8 predicted proteins | sample GOMGulsemesocosm_FD_184633 | JGI IMG/M metagenome (GOLD analysis project Ga0209291, IMG submission 184633) | Methane-oxidizing microbial communities from mesocosms in the Gulf of Mexico - GOM9B Gulf of Mexico (SPAdes) (version 2) | ecosystem: Environmental > Aquatic > Marine > Cold seeps | place... | reverse complement strand
CTATAGGACTATGTCCGGATAAAGTAAGTGTTTTTGGTGCACCATCAAATCCTGACCATTGATTACGGTAAAGTGAAACAATTGACAAAGCTTCCTTTGATCCTGCGTAAGCTGGATTAATTACGGCCTGATTATACATGTACTGTGTGTACTGTGGATCTTGTTGGGCAACAGTTGTACTACTATATCCAAGTAGTACAACTAATGCTATAATTATTTTTTTCATTGATTTTTTTTTTTAGTTTTTTCCGAAACCGGAAAGCTAATTGTTACGTTAAATTATTTACTTTTAGTCTTCTACATTAATGTAAATCCAACCTTTAAGAGGACTACCTCCATAATAATCTAATACATAATAATATGTACCTGTTACTAAAGCATCACCATCTTGATTAGTTCCACACCATTCTCTTTCATGATTTGCTTTATCGTAAACACGAGTACCATATCTATTAAACACTTGTAATCTAGCTACTTCAGTATTCGGAGCTAAGTTGTCTAATACTAAACAATCGTTTACACCATCACCATTTGGAGATATTCCAGTAGGAATGGTAACACAGTTTGCATTTTCGTAGAAATCTACTTCCATAGTACTTGTACCACTACACCCAGTAACTGTATCTGTTACGATAACTTCAAATGTTCCTAAATGATATACCATTTCAGTATTATCCGTATCAGTATTAACAGTGGTATTAGCCACAGTAGTTGTACCATCAATAGGATTTTCAAACTGAATACTTCCAGTAGTAGCAGTTGTATTAGCTATAACCGTTGTAGCATCTATATCAAATATTGCTGAAGGTCCGTTTTGAACAGTTACACCATTATATATCCATTCATAATCTAATGGTCCCATATTAGGGTCAGCAGCATTTGCTACGTTAGCGTCTAACGTTATTGCTTCATTAGCACATTTTACCACATCCTCTCCTAAATCAGGTGATGGGTTAGGGTAAAACTCTATGTGTACTGTAGCTTCTCTTGAACACTCAGGAGCAGAAACAAAGTAAATACTCATTGAATAATCACCTGTAACGTCAATACTTAAAATTTGTTCAGTATCACCAGATACAGGATCAACCATAGTTTCCCCTAGTACTTCTACACCATCTTTAAACCATGTAATTGCAGTACCTACTGGTAAAACTCCAGCATTTAATATTGTAGAATCTCCTTCACACAACGCATCTGGATCACCCAAGAATACATCATCACCTAAATCAACACTTCCTAAAGAGAAACTTCCTCCTTCTAAGAAGATTGCAGTATCAAATGCAGAATCACCTTGATCTGCCATTACTAATTTAATATGGTATACATCACCTGGAATAACATTTGAAAATGCCGTTAAAGGAACTGTTCTACCTCCATAAGCTATTTCGCCAGATGCTGGAGTATAACCGTTAAAAAATATTTCGTTTTGTGCTAAACAACCAGCATTTACTTCTGGACGTATATTGGTTACAACTACAGTAGGATTCCCGTTTGGAGGATCTGGTAAAATAGCTAAGTTAGTAGCAGGAGTTCCAGCGGTTACATTTGTTAAAATAAATGCAAATGAATCAGCAAAAGTACACTCGAAACTACCATTGTATTCCGAAGAAGCCATTATATAGTTGAATGAAATTTGAGGTGCTAACGGTACAAAATCAAATTCTATATATACTCTATCATGCGTATTTGTTACTCCAGTTACATTTTCTAAATCAATATCTCCAATACCATTACCCGAAGTAGAAGGTCCACTTCCTGAGAATGGCCCTGAAGCATCACTAGCCGCTCCAGAAGATAAAATTATTCCATCAGCAAATGGAAAGTTTGAACCTCCATCAGTAAAGTAACTAAACCCTATATCATCTCCTAAAGAATGAGTTTCATATTGAATATTATTAACTGTAGCACAATCAGCATCAACCAATACATCAGTAATTAATTGTTCTGGTGTATATGTTACAATATCAGTAGTAATTGGTGGTGGAGGTGTCCCTACACAAATATCAAAAGTTGTATCTTGTAATGGGTTTGATGTACTAGAGTAAACTCTAACATAGTATACACTCCCTACTGTTAAACCAGCAACAGTATCTGAATCATTATTACTACAAAACACTTCTGTTAAAGTTCCACAAGCACCTTCAAATATACTAAAATCAACATTAGTCGTAGAACCAGCTAGATTTAACAATGAAACATTGTGTAAGTTAGCCGTAGCAGTAAACGTATACCATACATCATCATCAGCACTTCCAAAACAAGTAGGTGCAGTTTCTGCAGAAGTAGTAGCTCCTGCTATTGTACCAGCAGTGATTACTCCATCCGGAGCTCCATCACCATCAATATCAGCATCACAGTCTAAGTGATCGTTAACTGTTAAGTCAATTGCAGTTGCACAATCATCATTCACTGGTGGTGGTGGTGGTGTTACACAAGTAACATCTAATTGATAGTTACCCGTACTTGATCCATAACCATATACATAAATATAATATTCTGTCCCAGCAGTAGAAATAAATACTGTTTCTGATTGTAATCCACAAGCATCATCATTTCCTGACACACAAGTTAACGTTCCACAAGCTCCTTCATACACTTGAATTTTAGTGTCAAAACCAGAGTTACATAAAGATGCTGTTATAATATCACCATTTCCAGTAATATTATACCATACTCCTGGTGCTCCTGTACCTGTTCCACAAGTTCCACCTATAGCTCCATTTGAAGTTGCTCCTACAGTAGTTCCTGTTTCACTTCCTCCACAAGCAATTGGCAATGCGATATCACATGTATCTCCAGGAACTGGTGTATATGTTGTAAAAGTTTGCTCTATACAACCTCCTGCTGTACCAATACCATTAAAAGCTTCAATTGTTACAAAGTATGGCGTTGTCGGTGTTAATGCTCCTAAAGCATAAGTTAATACATTCCCTACATCTGTAGTAGCTAAAACATCTGAACCTCCAGATGTTGTACCAACTGTTAAGTTATAGCCTGTTGCTCCACCTGAAGCTGCTGACCATACCAATACACCATCAGTTGGTGCAGATAGATCACCATTTACTGGACTCGTTAATGTAGAGTCACATGTTGGTGGTGTTGTTGGAGTAAATGTTACCTCAACATCTATTGTAATATTTATTCCATCAGACCAAGAATCATTATCTTGTGATGTAATAGTTAAAGTTGTAAACCCGGTAATATCCATTCCGTTTATTTCAGCTTGACAAACTTGTACAGATGGTGCACCATCAACTGATAAATTAAAACTAAACCAACTTCCACTGGAAGTAGAGCAGAAACCAGAATTTAAACTATCTGCAGAATTTATTAATTGTAATGCAGTAACAGTACCTGCTCCTTGACAAGTAAGGTCTGCTGCATTAATCGTTAATACTGTCGGACCATCATCTTGTCCCGAAACAGTAAAAGTCTGATTACACGTCGCCTGTGCATTAGCCAACAGACTAATACATAAGAACGCTAATAGTAGTGTTATTTTTTTCATTTTTTTTGATTAATTCATTAAGGTTAATAATTCAGCTAATTTACTCAAAAAGTTGTTAAGAACTAACATTCGTTAGTGTAATATATAACAAAAATCTCGAAAAAAGTTACAATTCGACCAAATGTATTTTTGCTTAGATAAACTGCATAAACATTAGTTAACTAACGTATTCTCTTTTAACAGAAACAGCTTAAAAACAAAAAACCCTACCTTATAAAAATAAGACAGGGTTTAATTTATTAATTTCTGTTTATGAATTATAACTTATAGTATTTTCTGTACTTAATATAAGATATGATACTAATAACAATAATACCTACAATATTATAATATATATAAGTAGGTGTAACCCCTACATCACCACTTGCATAAGAATGTAGTCCTGCTAAATAGAAATTAACTCCAAAATAAGTCATTAAAATTGATGAAAAACAAATAACAGCCAAGAAATTAAACGTCCATCGTCCTTGTAAACCTGGCACCAAACGCGCATGTAATACAAAAGCGTAGATCATTATACTAATCAATGCCCATGTTTCCTTAGGGTCCCATCCCCAATACCTTCCCCATGACTCATTTGCCCACATTCCTCCTAAAAAGTTTCCTATGGTAAGCATTACTAATCCAATAGTTATAGCTTGCTCTACAATAATGGTTAACTCTTTAATATTTAAGTCCATTCGCTGCTTGTTATCGTCAGTAGTTAATACCATCAATAACAAAGAGACTAACCCAAGAACAAAAGCCAACGTAAATGGACCATAACTACCAACAATGATAGATACATGAATCATTAACCAATAACTATCTAATACCGGCTGTAAGTTTGCTATTGCAGGGTCAACGGAATTCCAATGTGCTATCATTAAAATCATTGCCGTCACAAAAGCTGTAGCCGCAATAGTCAAATCAGATTTTCTTCCAAATAGTAATCCAAAAAGCATTGTAGCAAAACCTATATAAATCATTGATTCATAAGCATCACTCCAAGGAGCATGCCCCGAAATATACCAACGCATCACCAACCCAATAAAATGCAATACAAATAAGAAAACAATACTATACTTTAATACAGCTATTGCTTTTGGTAAAAACTTGCTTTTGTAATAAAATATCTGGAAAATTAGCAATGCCAACATCAATACACCAGCATACATATACCAACTGAACAGCTTTTTAAATACATCGTATTCATTATAAAACAACTCAGCAGTAATTTTATCGTCAGATGGAATTACAGAAGGACTATATCCTTTTTGTAACTTTCTAATCCCATCCAAAACATCAGCTGCTGTTTTATAATTTTTCTTTACAATAAATTCAAAATAACCTTGAGGAAACAAATTCTTTATCACCTTAGAGTCTGGACCATAATCAATGGCACTTATTTCTAAAGGAGATATCCACTTATTATTTGTATCTCCAGGGATAGGATATATCCTTATTAAACTTCCACTTAATGCTTGTCCCAACAAACGCTGGTCTTCATATGCTCGTTTGATATCTTTTTGAAATTGATTAGGCTTATTTGTAGCATTTGCTTCTTTAACCCATTCAATTTTTATTTTCGGAACACCATTATGATTATAAAAATCAGATAACGCTGCATATTTAGATTTTAATGGTATTTCTAATACTTTACGAATACTATCATTACCTCTTTTTAGTTTTATTAAAGGCGCATCAAACCACAATTTATAATTCTGAATCATCGATAGTAATACCTGATTCGCATCTAAGCCTGCATATGTGTCTTCTTTACTTACTTTACGCAGCAATTCAATGGCATAGGTATTTACAGGTTTTACCCTTCCACCCAAATCTTGTATTAGCAAAGACCCAAATTTAGCCGCTTCATCAGCAGGAATTGCCCTAGCCTGAATTATGGAATCTACTTTTTCTTTTGAAAGTTTTACATGTTTTATTTGCGAAAAACCATTGAATGACAAGAATAATAGTATTATTCCTAAGCCAGCTTTTTTAATTTTAATATCTTTTAATTTTTCTTTTAAAGCACCAAAACGAGTATTACTATCAAATAATATTATTATCATCCCTAAAAACAATAAAAAATACCCGACATAACTAATCCAAGTTCCCCAAAAATCATGATTAACTGAAAGGACTGTAACATCAGGATCACTATTTTGTTTTTTAGTCATGGTTGTAAAATCAATACTTGATTGAAAAAAACGATAGCCTTTATGATCCAATACATTATTCATATAAATTCTCGCATCAAATGGTTTATCATCTTCAACGGTTACTTTACTTTCATAGGACTTGAACCCAATACCGTAAGTACTCGGATCCGTACCAGGATAACGCTCAGCAACAATGTCGTTTAATTTTATACTGAATGGCAATTCAATTTCTTTAGAACCATAACTCATGTTAAAATCTAATCCACCAACTTTAACAGTTTTCATTTGATTAGAAGTTCCCTGAGCTCCTTGTAGTGTAATTTCTTTAGATTCTCCTTTAGAAGTGATTTTCAACGTTAACGCATCTTCTCGTGCTTCTTTAGGATTTTCTGCTTTAACAATTTTATACGTTCCTTTAATTGGCTTTTCTGGTAGTACAAATTTCATTTCCCCAATTTCGTATAAGGACAATAATCGTAAATTCTGAATACTATCTTGACGAACAGGGCTTTTTTGCTGATCAGCCATACGCATTACCGTTCCTTCAAAAGGAGATGATAACGTTGCTTGTTCCCCGTCAATATCTGAAATATTAATAGCTCCTTTAGCTGGTTTATTAAAAGTGAATAATATATTATGAATACTTTCTATACTACCTTCTTTTAAATAATGATCGTGTCTCCCTCCTTCTCCTGCTTCAACTATTTTATAATATCTGTCACCTGATTCATCTTCAACTAAAGTCTCATGTGCATTCTCAATAAAACTAACGCACTCAATAGTAAACTTTTGTTCTTTATAGTCCGATTGAATTACAAATGAATTATCCAACTTTTCCGAAAGCAACAATTCCTTCTCTGGAAGTACTCTACGTTGTAATTCTCCATTTACTTTAAATTCTCCATCAACATATGTTTTTAAATACACACGTTCTGAAAGGATTCTATTATTTGATTCACCTTCTGTTATTGGCAACATTCCTTCAAAACCAGTATAACGAGTAACTCCTGCTCCTACTAATATTAATACAAAAGACAAGTGCATTAACAATACTGACCATTTTTTTTGTTGTATTAATCTGTATCTAAAAATGTTTCCAAAAAAATTAATCACAAATAATACCATGATTCCCTCAAACCACCATGTATTGTAAACTAAAGTTCTGGAATATGGTGTTGGTGAAGTTTCTGCATTGGCATCTAAAAAAGTTCCTGTTGCCATAGCTACTGCAAATACAATAAATAAAACAGCCATTAAACGAGTGGAAAATATAATTTGGGCAAACTTAGATTTCATATCTTAATATTTAAGTTTTTCTTAAGAAAAGAGAATAAAATAATTCACGCGAAAATACGGATTTTAATTGGATGATTCAGCGGAGTAACTTGTTAAAAAAAACATAACAAATTAGTTTCTTGCCTTAAATATTTCCATGAATAAAAAACCAGCAATATTTCGAGCCCTATTTTTTGCCAAATCGGCAATTTCACCCGAAAACAATTCATCTAAAGTTCCAATCCAAAATTGCAACCATAGCCCAAACAAATCATTTGTAATGGCATTATTATTCGCCATATCTACCTCTACATGTTTTTGAAGTGGATTTCCTGAATACACATTTTTTCGAAACAATTGACTTTCCCAAAAATCAGTTAAATGAATTAAATGTGCATCCCAATCTTTTATTGCATTATTAAAAATCGGCCCCAACTCATCATTGACTCTAATTTTTGAGTAAAATACATTTACCAATGTGGCAATATCAGCCCTATTTTGTATATCCTTTTGCATAAAAACAAAGATATATCATTTTACTTTCATAAAAGCTACCTTTCACTTACTTTAGCTCTATGATAAACCTAGTTATTTTAGGCGCAGGAAATGTTGCTACACACTTATTTAATGCATTTCATTTAGCTGATGATATTACTGTTGTTCAAGTATATAACCGATCGGAAAAGAGCTTAGAATATTTTAAGGAAAAGACCAATACAACCACATCTATTTCAAAATTAATAGATGCTGATGTATACCTAATTGCTGTTTCAGACGACAATATTGGTGCTTTGTCTAAAAAATTACCGTTTCACAATAAATTAGTTGTACACACTTCGGGTTCTGTGGCTATGGGTCAAATAAAAAACCAAAATAATCCTGGAGTATTTTACCCATTACAAACCTTTACAGCTGGAAAGGATGTCGATTTTAAATCGATTCCTTTATGTATTGAAGCAACACAAAAAAACGACTTACTTTTATTAGAAACCATTGCCAAAAGTATTTCTGACAACGTATATTATATTGATTCAAAACAGCGTAAAACATTACATATCGCCGCAGTATTTGTCAATAATTTTGTAAATCATTTATATCAAAAAGGAGAAGAAATTTGCAAAGAAAACAGTGTGCCTTTTGATATTTTAAAACCATTAATTTTAGAAACCGCTCAAAAAGTAATGCAACTTTCTCCTGAAAAAAGTCAAACAGGGCCAGCAAAAAGAAACGATCAAAAAGTAATTGATCAGCATTTAGCAGACTTACACACAACTAATCAACAAGAAATTTATAAATTACTCACCAAATCGATACAAGAGACCTATGGCAACAAGTTATAAGCAACTTATGAATAACATTACTACATTTATTTTTGATGTAGATGGCGTATTAACCGATGGTACTATAATGGTAACCACCGGAGGAGAAATGTACAGAAATATGAGCATTAAAGACGGATACGCTTTAAAATCAGCTGTAGTTGCAGGATATAATGTGTGTATCATTTCTGGAGGAAGTAATGAAGGTGTTCGCAAACGTTTGGAAGGCTTGGGTATTACTGATATTTTTCTTGGAGCTCATCAGAAAATGTTACAGTATGAAGAATACTGCACTAAAAACAATATTACTCCAGAGCAAGTATTGTATATGGGGGACGACATCCCTGACCTACCTGTAATGCAACAAGTTGGTTTAGCTACTTGTCCTCAAGATGCTGCACCAGAAATAAAAGACATCTCCCAATATATTTCCCCTATTAATGGAGGAAAAGGATGTGGTAGAGATGTGATTGAACAAGTTATGCGTGTACAAGGAAAATGGATGACACAATTTGAAGCTAAATACGACTAGTTTTAAGCATAAACACTTATACAAAAGCATCTAAAAAACTAGAGCTAAAAAACAAATTCCCAATACTGAATTTTAAAATAAAACATGAACTTACTTAACCTCATCCGTTACAAAAACTTATTTATGATTGCATTTATACAATGCGTTATCAAATATGTTTTTTTTGATTTACCCCAGTTTAAAAGCGCTAATTTAACTACTGCACTAGATACTACTTCTTTTACATGTTTAGTTTTGGCTACAGTTTTTATTGCTGCTGCTGGATACATTATAAACGATATTTATGATATTGAAGCCGACACCATAAACAAACCAAACAAAGTAATAGTTGGGAAACGTATTTCTGAAGATTTAGCCAATAACTTATTTATAGGATTTACCGTAGCAGGAATTGCTTTAGGTATATATGCTACTTGGCAAATTGACAAAAACAGCTACGCCACCATATTTCTACTAGTTTCTGCACTACTCTACTGGTATGCTACATCATTAAAACAATCTATACTCGTTGGAAATATTGTTGTATCACTTTTAGTGGCTTTAAGTATTTTAATTGTTGGTGTTTTTGAAATTACACCTATGATAACTCCTGATAGCAGAGAAGCCTATTTATTTATGTTTAAATTTTTAGTGGATTATGCCATTTTTGCTTTTTTAATAAATTTAGTTCGTGAATTAGTAAAGGATCTAGAAGATATTGATGGTGATTATAAAGCAGGATACAACACCCTACCAATTGCAATTGGTAGAGACAGAGCCAGTAAAGTTGCTTTTGGTTTTTGCGTTCTAACCATTATGGCAGTAGTATATTATGTGATTACGTATTTATTCGAAAATCAAATCTTACTACTTTATTTTATCTTTTTAATTGTAGGACCACTATCCTATTGTGCTATCAAATTATTGTCAGCTAAAACAAAATCACATTTTAAACAATTGAGTTTGATATTGAAAATAACGATGTTTTTAGGAATTTGCTCAATGATCCTTTTAAAATTCGTGTAATATGCTAAAAGACAAATTAAAAGGAAAACACATCATTTTAGCTTCTGGATCTCCAAGAAGACAGCAGTTTTTTAAAGAATTAGGACTTAATTTTGAAATTCGTTTAAAAGAAGTTGATGAAGTATATCCCCCAAAGTTAAAACACTTTGAAATTAGTGATTATCTAGCACAATTAAAATCACTCCCTTTTGAAAAAGAATTAAAAGAAAATGACATCCTTATTACAAGTGACACTATTGTTTGGCATAACGAAAAAGCCTTAGGGAAGCCACGAAATGAGGCTGAAGCCTTTGAAATGTTAACATCAATGAGTAACTCAACTCATGAAGTAATTACATCAGTATGTTTTAAAACCACAACTTTTCAAAAAACCGTAGCATCGGTTACTAAAGTCACGTTTAAAGAGCTTTCAGAAGAAGAAATAAACTACTACATAAAAAACTACAAACCATTTGACAAAGCTGGCGCATACGGAATACAAGAATGGATAGGCGCTATTGGAATTACCAAAATTGAAGGGGATTATAATACAGTTGTAGGACTACCAGTTAATGTTGTTTATAGAGAATTACTATCTTTAGTATCATGAAACCACTTATTTACATTTGCTTTTTTCTTTTTAGCTATACCTCTATAGCATGTGATTATTATTGTGATCATGATTTTTTAGAGCATATGCTAGTTCTGATTTAGTCATAATTACAAAGATTGATAGCTTAAACATTAAAAAAACTGGTAAACGAGAAGGCAAATACACAGCTTTTCTCAATAAAGAAGGAACTCTTGTTATTAAAGGCAAACTAAATAAAAAATTAGTTGGTTACTATAATGGCTATGGATGTGGCGCAAGCTCGACACCTAAATTAAATAGTAAACGAATTATATATGCTAAACTAGTAAATGGAGAATATGTTTTTGGCGAATCAGCATGCTCTAAACCTTTATACCTGGACGATTTAAATAATTACTTAAGTTTTAAAAATTCAGATAATTTTATACCTGGTGTAAGAAGATCTTATCTTTTTAGAAATTTTGAGCTTCATTTTTTACTTAACAATATAAAACTTAACAATAAGGTTTATGACAATGAACTAGTAAGACTAAGTGATATAACATCCTTAACTACCTTAAATAATTTTCATATCCCCAATGACCAATACATGTTATTTGAGGTCTTTTTAGATAAAGATTATAACCATCTTAAATCAAAGAAAATTAAAGGAAACAATAAAGCTTTACAAAAAGAAATTACCAACACAATAAAAAACATTAAATGGTGTAAAGGCCTAAACCTTGGCTCAAAAAAGAAATATAAAATTCTATTAAAGTTTGACAATATTAGGAAAATTCATTTCGGTCGCTTAATAACAAACCCTACCTCATCTAAGTAACCTAACAATCAGCAGAAAAACAACAGGCATAAAAAAAGTCCTTACTTGGGGAAATAAGGACTTTTAAACTAACCAATATTAAATTTTTCTTTACGAAATAATTATACTTCAAATATA
>Ga0209291_1003617_pt1 | contig 11291 bp, 11 predicted proteins | sample GOMGulsemesocosm_FD_184633 | JGI IMG/M metagenome (GOLD analysis project Ga0209291, IMG submission 184633) | Methane-oxidizing microbial communities from mesocosms in the Gulf of Mexico - GOM9B Gulf of Mexico (SPAdes) (version 2) | ecosystem: Environmental > Aquatic > Marine > Cold seeps... | reverse complement strand
TTATCCAAAATGGCACCTGATAACTGGTGATATCAAAGTTCATCATCGGGCTTAAAGCATCAACATATCGATTCCCCACCAAGTAGGCCGCGGGTAAGCTGATCAGCAAGCCGAGTCCCCCCAATAGAAGTACGCCACGATAATAAATCCCACTGATCTGCCTGTTGCTACCACCAATAGCTTTCATCACCCCTATTTGACGTAACTGCTTACTTAACATGGCTGACATTAAATTAAACACTAAAACGGCACTTAAAAAACAACATAAAACGGCAAAGACCTTCTGGATCATAAACATGCCGCCGGTAATATTGGCGTGAGGATGCTCTCCGGGTGAAGCGACTTTATAGCGTTTTACGGCGTAACCTTTACCTTGTAACCACAGCTTGGTATTGACCGCTTGGCTGGTCATTTCACCTAAGGTAAGCTGCTGTTCACTCAGACTAACCTTCAGTTCATTATAGTAACTTTCAATACCTAAGTTATTTAAGCTCTCTTGTGAAATATAACCATAAACAACATTTTCCCACTCAGCTTGAGGCAAGCCTACATCGTGAACGATGCCTGCCATTGTTAACTTCCCCGATAATCCTGATGAATTTTGGAGCTGTAATGAGATTCCTCGTTCAGCACCTATCACCGACACAGCCTGTCTTTCGATTAATATCTGACCTTTTTGTGGTGGCCAACTTCCTTGATCGCTTTTCACTTTATCTAATTTAATATCTTGGTAGTCATTAAGCACAAAGAGTAAAAGCCTTTTCCAATCCCCTGTCGCTGTTTTAATTTCACCCGAGATAAGCCGCCTGGCATCGACTTCGTCAACCCAGTTCTGCTGCTTTAATTCATCTAACAAATCGTTATCAAATTTTTCCATATAAAATGATATAGCGGTTGGATTTGAGCGCAGGTAATCTTGGGTCATTTCTCGCGACAAAATGGCATAACTGTTAAGAATAACGCCTAAAGTGAAGGTACTGAGTGCTATTGATAACACCACCAATGTCGACCGACCTTTGCTTTGCCAGATGTCACGCCAAGTCTTAATCCACATGCGATTAAATAATCTATCGAGGAGTCTGCTAGGAAATATGTTAAGCACAATGAGCTACCTCAGCTGATTTGATGTTTGAACGAATTTTACCATCACTAATATCAATAGTTTGATTGGAATACTTATGGCAATCACTGTCGTGGGAAACCAGAATAATGGTTTTCCCCTGAGCGTTAAGCTCGGTAAATAAGTCAAAAATTGCTTTCGCGGTAACTGAGTCCAAATTACCTGTCGGCTCATCAGCAAGAATAATTGGCGGATCGTTGGCAAGGGCTCTGGCAATGGCTACTCGTTGTTTTTCACCTCCGGATAAAATTGAAGGAAACTGATCTGCCTTATCAATAATACCTACTTTGTTTAATAACGAACGAGCGCGGTTAACCCTATCTTTGGCAGGAATCACTTTACAAAAATCCATCGCCAGCAGAATATTTTCTAACACGGTTAATGTCGGTATTAACTGAAAAAATTGAAAAACCAACCCGATATTATGTCCCCGCCACGCATCCAATAAACTAGATTTCATCTGGGAAATATCAACATCATTAACGATAACTTGTCCTGATGTTGGCTGGTCAATACCCGACATCAGGTTTAGCAGTGTCGATTTTCCGCTCCCAGATTTACCAATAATGCTGACAAAATCGCCTTTCTTGATAATCAAGTTGACTCTGTCAACGGCATGAAATAACGTTTTATTGATCTGATAACTTTTTGATAATGCGGTGAGGCTAATACTATTACTCATTGAATATTCCCATAATTTAATGCTCTATAAGGAGCTGGCAAGTGGAATTATGGTGAGTATTAATTGATGATTCGCCTCAGCCGAGGCATTGAGACGTTTATTTTTGAAGAAGTTTCATGTTTTGATATTTAACCGAAAAAGAACAGCAGCTCATTATGATATAAGCATGCTAATTTCCTTTTCTGTATTGCGTCGGTGTTTGCTGAGTTCTTTCCTTAAAAATACGGTTGAAAGTGGCCTTGGAATTAAAACCCGCATCAAAAGCTATCGACAATACTGACCGACTGGCATTTTCAGCTTTAACGAGTTGCTGTTTAACTTCATCAACGCGGTAGCTATTGATAAAGTCATAGAAATTAGTACTCTCATTATGATTAATCACTTGGGATAGATGATGGCTAGAGAGTCCTATTTTCTCGGCTAACAAGTGCAAATTAAGTTCTGGCTCAACAAAGGGTTTATGAAGCATCATATACGTTTGAATTTGTGCATACGTTTCAGTCGCTTCTTGCTGACCAAGTCCCGATTTTTGATACTTAGTGTTGCTTGCTACTGATTCTGATATTGAATCTTCAGGCACTTGAGCTGTTGGCACATTAGTGAGTTGCCCTGAAATAGCTGAATATAGTTCAGGTCGGCGTAGCGTCTTGTAAACCATAAGATAAATAATACTCGCCAAAATAATAGTGAGGGACTTATTTACAGGTAAGTAGAATGAGGCATGGTTACTTAAATACAGCAGGGTTACGCCAGAATATCCGATCAACAGAATCAACAATATCTGCTCTATCCAACTCTTATTAACTTTTTCAAGGCTAGAGCAGGAATGTTTCAGCTTTTCAGTAAATTTTCGACTTTGCCGATGACATAAAAGATAATAGACCCATAATTGAATATAAATCCCCATGGAAAGTGCGTTGGCAAGATCGCGTATCTCACTTGAATAAATAGCTTCATTGTCAGTACTAGATACAAGCCAAGCAATAAAAAGTGTAACCAGTAAAAAGGGAATAACATGTAATAATTTAACAAATTTTATTTGCGTAATACGATTCAATTTACTCAGGTATAAATATAATACCGGGCCAATGATTAGCTGAAAAGGTTCAGGTAGGCCAAGAATTGATATTTGGTACTTCAACTTAAACTTATGCAACAATGAATTAGCGATAACACTCAAAAAAAGCGCAATAAAGATGAAAGCTAATTCTTTGTGAGAAGTGCTACTCGCTCTCAAGATAACCACAGCCATCAGGCAAGCCAAGAGAACACTTGATGCGCTGCCTACTATGTAGAAATGCTGAATGATATCTGCTGTCATATTTATGTTTAATGAGTGGTTATCAAGTATACCAATAGCTAGTGTTATGTATCTTTCGTCAAAATAATACAAATAAATGTAGATTTCAATAGTCAAGCTTGCACTTTGCTTACTCAAGCTGGCCAATTTTCTGAAAACCGTATTCAGTTTCGTGTACCAAAACTCACACCATTTAAAATAATTGACATAAATATTGAGTACAAAGTTTAACAGGCAAAAAATCGACGTGGTTTACGGGGCATTATCGACTTCTTTCGATAATGAATACCTACGTAATTATAGCTGCTGTTAAAAAAAGCCAATAAGAGTAGTTCTCAAGTGTCACCGACCCCTTTTATTGTTCCTTTTATTCTTTTTTCATCAGCCATGAAACTAATTTACCTAAAATAGGGTCTATATTATAAGTACCTCATAGTGGAGGTTTGATTATGAGTATTCAACGTAAAACATCAATGTTTAAAGGGAAACATGTCGAAGGTTCGGGGAGTATTTTGGGCAACCTTGACGCCAAAGCAAGGAAGTCTTTTGCCAATCGTGCCAACAATGCGGTTGCACACAAAGTCGAACATGAAAAAGAGCTCGCCTTTGAAAAAGAAATGAGTAAAATAAGGCATCAAAAATATGAACTCAAGCATCACCCTGTCATAATTAGGCAGCAACACCATTCATTACTCTATTGGTTGTTTTGTGCCAGTTACACCGAAATATGGCAACACTTATTCCCAAATAAAAATAAAAATAAAAATAAAAATTAACCACACAATATACTTTTGATATCAATCCGCGGCCTTACATGGAAAAGTAATGGTAAATTTAGTGCCGACACTAGGTGTGCTTTCGCAGCTAATATTACCTTTCAGTGTTTGGTGCACTAAATTATAAACAATATGCAGGCCTAAACCACTGCCACCTTGCCCGCGTTTAGTGGTGAAAAACGGTTCATATATTTTTTTCAAATCATCATCTGGTATTCCTTGACCAGAGTCTTGATAAATTAATGTCACCATTTTATTGGTTTGTTTGATTGATTGATTGAAATAAAAATTGTACCCGCTTGATTTTCAATAAAACCATGGGTTAGTGAATTTAAAATGAAGCTGGTGATAATCTGGGTAATAGCGCTGGGAGAACTATAAATTTCGAAATCATTATCACGATCAAACTCTAAACTGATCGTCCGCTTTCTTAACTTTACTGATAAACCGGTAAGCACTTCATTACAGTATATTTTTATTAAAAGGAGCCTTAAACAATCACTCGATTGATCAACGGCTACTTGCTTAAAGCTACCAATAAGCTCAGCAGCTCTTTTTAGGTTTGAAACCATCAAAACAGAGCTTGTTTCAGCCTCTTCAACAAAATAACTTAAGCTTTTTCTAGAAATGTTATTTTGATCGAACTGACTTTTTAATTCCATTGTCATATCAGACAAATAAGACGCAGCTGTTATACCAATACCGATAGGAGTATTTATTTCGTGAGCAACCCCAGCTACTAACCCACCAAGCGAGGCCATTTTCTTTGATTCTACCAATTGATTTTGGGTTTCAGTGAGCTGCTCAAAAGAGGTTTCTAATTCAGCCGTCCGTTTTTTAACACGTTCTTCTAAATGTTCTTTGTGTGCAATTAATTCCACTTCTTGCTGTTTTTGATTACTAATATTAGTTAACGTTTGCACCATACCGCCAGCCAAATTATCTTTATCGATGGCGGTTATTGATAATAAATACCACTGACCATTTTGTGGAAAAAAACTTCTTTATTGGCTATGGTACTCCCTATTTTAATTGCTTGGCAAAAAGGGCAATATTGCTCGGTGTAACTTGCTGGATGAAAAAATGAGTGGATCGGTTGATGTATTACTTGTTCAAGGTTTTTTCTTATTTGCCGTAATGCGGTTTGATTAATTTGTGCAATAACGGCTTGACTATCAGCCCTGTTCGCAGGGTGAGGAATCGCGTCATAACTATTAGAGCCAAGGGTGAGTAATTTCAATGGTTCTTGCAATGTGGTTTGGATAATGGCTTGGTAAATCATCCAAAAAGATAAAAATTTAAAGACATGACCGACAATAATAATCAGTGGATAAGCAAGCATTTTACTTACGCTGCTTTTATCTTTTTCCGCCACATGCAATCCTTCATTGGTGGCTAGCTAATTGAAATAACTATAGAAATAGATCAGTTAAAAAGCTATTTAATAATAAGACTGCTATCAATCATATCAACCAGCTAATACTCGACAATATGCTTCTGCATTGTTCTAATAACTTACGTCCATGTAAGAATCAATCAAGCGCCTGCTCTTGTTAATATTTCCTGCGCAATGATTGTTCACCTATTTATACGGAATGGTATTACTATCAAGCTCAGCCGATAATTTTACGAACTTTTGGCATGATGCGTCGACTTACTGGGATTTTTGAACCATGGGTTAATGTGAGATATCCCGTACCTGAAGTATCTCGTTTTAAGTTCTTTACAAAACTTGTATTAACTATATGTGATCGGTGTACACGCAAAAATGTTAGTGGTAGTTCATCTTCTAATTCAGTCAAGGTTGCATTGTGCAGCAACTTAGCACCACAAGATAAATTAATTTCAGTATACCCATCTGCACTACTGCAATGCGAAATTGTCTCGGTCGAAATTTTTTCTATTTTACCCGCACTTTTTATGACGACATACGTAGCAGTATCTCGCTCACTCGCCTGACTTAATGTGAGTTCAAGCCTATCGGCTCTTAGTTTCTCTAATAACCTCGCTTTAGATTCTCTGTTAAGAACAATTCCTTGTTCTATAAACAATACAAAAAGTAAAATCGCAATAAGGTAGAAAAATATAATATCCAAAAATAATGAGGGGGAAACAAAAAGTGCTACCACAAAACTTAATAACGCAAAAAAGAATATATTAGCCCTACGTTGGCCTTGATAACTTAAATATCCGGTATGTATAAGACTTAAAATTAAAGGCGTAATAATTGCTACTTGGGCTTTTTGATCATAATCATTGAATAATACAATACCAACAAGGCATGAGAATAACATTGTGCTCATGGTCAACCATATTTTTTTTACTTTAAAAGTACTTAGCACATAAAAAGAAACCGTCAAACCAAAACCCAGTGAGAATACAGTGATCAGTATTAACCTGATATCTTGAACAGGATATGGATAGGTGACAAACCCTCGGTAGACTTCAGTTATAAGTTGTGCCGCGGCAAAAAATGAAATGACACTCAAGATACATTCACGTTTTCTTCTCTTGTTTAGCAGGCCAGTAATCGCAAAATATATTCCCCCTAGAATAAAGACTCCTAGTAATAAAACTGAAGGCGAATAATGGATAAGTAAATTTTTTGTGATGCTTCCAATCGGTTTAAAGTCTATAGACTGAAGTGAACTGCCAATTTTTAGCCAATCATGATGTGCAGAAGCTCGAAATATTAGCTCATTACCTCCTCTAATTAATAAAGGTTTTTTTAGCAATATTACACTATCTAAATTGCCAGGGACTTCATATTCTTTAGCATCACCCGGTGTACCGTTATGCCCTATATATTGCCCATTTAAATAGAATTCAGCTGCCATTTTTGAGGTAATATAAAGTGCTAATGCTTCATAATTAGGCGCTTGAACTTGTGGTAAAATGATATTTAGCTTAACCCAAACATGTGTATTTCTTGGATTAATATCCTCTATTGCGGTAGTCCAGCAGTCTGCTGCTGTGAAATCAGGTAGAGCTATAGTTTGTCCTTTCTGTACAGGGCAAACTATAGCCGAATCAGCAACGCCCGTAATTTGAGTTCCCGCCTTCACAGATGAAATATTTAAGAAAAATATGCTCATTAGAAGAATAAAATAACGATGTTGGAAAAAGAACTTTGACATTATCTATCCTTAGGGCTATTTCTAGTTGTTTAAAGCAAACCATTAAACAGAAATACATGACCGTTCATAGAGTTAGGCTTGCAATATCTCAAGACAAAAACACATACTAGCATGCTAACTATTTAATAAACTTAATATTTATAAATAAAGCACACAACAAAATAAGCTAATTTATAAACTGATAGATATTAATTGTTCTTATTCTATATATTCGTTTCACTAAAGTTAAGCTTTAACAAGGAGCCTAATTAGTATGTACAAGATAGTTGTTTTACTCTTCATTTCTCAAGTCTTGTTGACTTCATGCTCTGAAAATAAACCCGATTTTCTAGCAGAGGAATTAATCGGTGTATGGTCAGGGTTATTATTTCAAACTGAAACGGAATTTGATCAGATGAAGCTAGTGCCTTTCAATCAACCTACAAAAATAATCCTTTATAAAAACGGCAATGAATCTATTTATCCATTAACTTCAAGTGATGGTGTTCTAACATTTAAAAATGATTCAGGCCTGAGGTTTGATGCAAGTTATTTTGGTGAAGAAAAAGTACTTCATGGCATGCTAACGCATAACCTTTGGGCGCAAAGTCTAAAATTTGAAAAGGAGAAAAACTATTGGTTTAGCAAAATTCGTAAACCTGAGTTTATCGATACTGACTATTTGGTTTATCTAGAATTTTATCTGGATGCTGCAGGAAAAATACAGGCAAAAATACAAAGTAATAAAGAAAATAGAGAAGATCATTTTATTATCGAACAGGTATCCTTTAATGCGAGTGATATCGACTTCAAAATAACCAATAGTCGTTTTGCAATTTCAGCCGCTTATGATTCAGCCAAGAAAAAAATTGACTTTAACTATCAAAATCAAGGCGGTAAACGCAATATAGAATTAACCAAACTTAAGCAAGACCAACTCTTAGGTTATATCCCAAGACTATCAAGCGATAAATATGAATACAAAACCCCAGATTCCCCTGATGGCATTGTTGAAGTAGCATCCTTAGAAGATGTAGGTCTCGATACTTCCCTTGTGAAATTAATGGATGAAATGACTACCGATGAATACCTTCACCTGCACGGCATCATCATCACCAAAAATCGTAAACTGGTTTTTGAAGAGTATTTTCATGGCTATCACAGAGACTATCTACACGATATAAGATCAGCATTTAAACCTTTGGCAGGATTAGCCGTAGGTAAAGCTAAAATGATAAACAGTGTGTTAAAGATAGATAATCCAATTTTAGATTATTATCCTCAATATAAAATTGAGGATATTCAGAAGAAAAAAATTACTGTTTACCACGCATTAACCATGAGCAGTGGGTTACAGAATGAAAATGAAGATAAAATGCAAAGGGAATATACTGACTGGATAAAATATAAGCTTGATCACCCAATGGAACATAAACCCGGAGATAAATACGTTTATTCTGATGGCGGCATAAATTTATTATCAGGGGTAATTCAGTCTACTACTCAGCAATATTTACCTTCTTTTATACAGCATAAATTAATGCTACCAATGAATATAGATAACTTTCAAATGCTAACATCTCCTGCTGGTAGAGGATATTTAGCGGGAAATTTTTATTTGCGACCTATTGATTTTACAAAATTTGGTTTATTGATGCTAAATCAAGGACAGTGGAATGGAAAACAGCTCATTTCAAAGTCATGGATCAAAGAGTCAACCTCACCAAAAGTCGATAAAGAGCATGGATATTTCTGGAAATTGCATGAACGCGAAGTGGGCGGAAAAATAATGACGTCGATTGAAGCTTGGGGGAATGGTGGTCAGTTTCTAATTATCATTCCTGAAATTGACATGACCATAACGCTCACTGGGGGAAATTATAACGTGTACCCCGAAATGGAACGTGGCTTTAAATTGCTAGAACAGTATATTTTTCCAGCGGTAAAGTTATAGATTTACAGGAAAGCTTTAACTTAAAAATCAATCACTTTTTCTAGTTCAGGCTCTAGTTCTAGTTAACATTAATTAGAATGGTTATCTAGCAATCGGTTGATCGCCTAAATGTATTTCGTAGATAATTATGAGAGGATAATTAAAGAATTAAAATAAAGATAAAAATCAGTACATTGCAACCAACTTTGAGCCATTTTTTACTTAAATAGTGATATGAAGGGATTTTAGAAGACTGCTTGATTATTTATTAGATAATCAAGCAGTCACTAAGATTTGCAAGCTTACATATAAACTCCAAAGCATTGATTTTATTTCACTTGTTAGACCAATCTTTACATTAAAAGTAAAAGTTATCACTATCCGTAGAAGTTCTAACACAAGCTATTAGTTTAAGAGTATATCTATTACTCATTTCATAATTAGGTATCTGCATTCAAGATTTCAGAACATTGCCACAACGTAGGTAACTGGTGTCTTGTCATGAATACATAAGATAGAAAATGTATCTTAAATTCGTTTCAGCCAGTGAAACGAAAATTATATTTAGCAAAAGCAAACGAATAAGAGATAAGCAAATAAAAAATAACCACTCTATTTAAGTAAAAAACGGATTAAATACATTGAGTTGCACGAGTGACATAGATTCACTCATGCTGATCACTCAGTTTACCTAATGAAGCCCTTAGCTATTTTTAGTATTTATTAAAAGTCTAATGAAATAATAGTTTGCTATCGTTCGTGCTGAAACTGACGTTTCCATTTTCAGCAACCCAAGGATTTGATAAATCTAAAAAATAACTGAATTTCCATAATTCTTTCCCTGTTAATTTGTCAATTGCAAGCATTGAACCTTCTCTATCTGTCCTTAAGACAAGTACTCAAGTAATTGAAAAATAAACTCATAAGGCCAACAAATGAGTAATTCCTTAATCACCCATTAACATCAGTAAATGTCAGTGAACTATTTGCCATTAGTTCTCGGTGTATCTTATTTCTAATCGTTTCAAATACAGAACCGTTATAGTAATCGAGCATAAAGCTAATACCATGATACTGAGAATTGACACTAAAACTGAAGGCGGCGTAACAACAATAGCAAGGGGGCTATTATTGAGTGGTATAGGTAATAAACCTTTTAAATAGTGAATAACGCTGAAAAATTTTAGTGCAGGAGGAAGTACAAAGTGGATAAATTCCCATCCCGCAATAATTGCAACAGGGAACAATGGATTACGAAAGATAAGTCCTGTTGCCATAAAAAGTGAACCATAGCCTATGCAACCAAGCATCGTTATGCCGAGATAAGTAAACATTTGTGCCGGGGCAATGCTGCCGGTCATGTCCGAAATTAATTGCGTCATGCCAAAAGGAATGTATAACAGCAGGTAACAAATAAGCGTTGTCAGACCAAATAAAGCCCAAGCCGAGAATAAACCTGCCAAAAATTTTCCTAGAACAATCAATTCTCTTCGAACCGGCGAAAGCAAATAATAATGCATGCTACAGCCTAATATCTCTCCTCGAAACAAGGCAGTAAAGATGGCAGCACTGCCGAGAAAAACAACAGCGCCCAAAATAAATCCAGAATAAATAAAGCCGAAAATTCGTCGTGTTTTATCTATGCTGAAATCCGTACTGGTAAAATCACCATTACTAAAGGCTAATGACAACAACAATATGATCGGAATTAAGGTTAATATATAGGCGATTAATGACCGTTTAGAAAAAAGCGTATTATTTATTTCAATCCGAACAATTGCACCTAACTGTCGAAGTAACAAGGCAGCATTATTATTCCCTGCTTTAACACTGGGTTCGTTGCTTACATTGCTATTAGTGCTTGCATTGCTATCAGCACTGATATTAGAAATATTCATGTTAGCCTCCTTTTCACTAGCATGGGCACTAGAATTGACACTTGAATTTGTAATTGGATCAGCACTTGATCTGGTGCATGAAAGAATAGTGTCATGATGCGACTTGCTCCCCAGCAATAAGATGGCGATAAATGGCTTCCACCGTTTGATCTGCTGGACCAATGGCGTCAACTTGCCAGTTTTGTGTTAATACTAAGGTATTAAATCCCAGAAAAAATTTATTGGCATCCCGGGTCAGAATAAACAAACCATGATCGTCTTTATGAATTTGAACTTCTAATACAGCTTCTATGGTAAACATTTTTGGGGCCATTTCCATGGCATGGTGACTGCGTATATAAATACGCATAGGTTCGCCTGTTTCCGTTGCAATACCGCTTGCGTCTCCGTCAGCGACGAGATAGCCACTATTAACCATTACCAAGTGGTCAGCAATCAATTCAACTTCATGCAATATATGACTGGA
>Ga0209291_1003616_pt1 | contig 11291 bp, 6 predicted proteins | sample GOMGulsemesocosm_FD_184633 | JGI IMG/M metagenome (GOLD analysis project Ga0209291, IMG submission 184633) | Methane-oxidizing microbial communities from mesocosms in the Gulf of Mexico - GOM9B Gulf of Mexico (SPAdes) (version 2) | ecosystem: Environmental > Aquatic > Marine > Cold seeps | place... | reverse complement strand
GTCGAACCAATTACTCATATGTTTAATCCGTTTTCTGTACCATCCAAAAGCAGATGGATTCTATCTTGAATAGCCTACACATTTGAGGCCCTACGTTTGTTTCAAACCAATTAGTCATGATTTCAACTGATCAGCTATAAATTTTTTCTCAAAAAGCATAAGGTAACATTTATCTTTTCACAGGTCTTCGCTCTTATTAATCAAGATGCAATATTATCGATTAAAGAGTGTAGACTGAAGAGCATCCCGAAGAGAACCGGTTAAAGAGCATTCGCCTTATTCACTTGCGACATAAAAGCAGCTATTTTTTCAGCGCTTTTAAGCCCGGCACTTGCCTCTACCCCGCCACTAACATCCACTGCAAAAGGTCTTACTTGCGCTATCGCGCTGGCGACATTAAGCTCATCCAAACCACCTGCCAATATAATGTTTGGCGCGATCTGAGCGGGAATTAGCTGCCAATTGAAAGCTTCGCCAGTTCCTCCTGGCACGCCTTTAACATAAGTGTCTAATAAAACAGCACGAGCAGAATCAAAACGGGCTATTGCCGCCTTTAAATCCAAATCCGGCTTAACACGTAACGCTTTTATAAAGGGGCGCTCAAATTGCTCGCAATAGTCAGCATCTTCATCACCGTGAAACTGCAGCAAATCAGGCTGAACAATACTAATTATTTCATTCACAACAGCTGCACTTTCATTAACAAACAATGCTGTCACTGTAACGAATGGAGGTAGTGCTGCAACAATTTCTGCAGCTTTGGTAGGCTCAATATAGCGCACGCTTGGGGCGTAAAAAACAAAACCCAAAGCACTAGCACCTGCACTGATGGCTACTTGCGCATCTTGCAACCGCGTTATTCCGCAAATTTTCACACGAGATATCATTAGTTAAAAATCACTTTTAGCGAATATTTCAAGCGCGCAATTTTAACAGTAAACCAACAGAGGCACTATTATTTTCAACGCTTTTTAGCATTAGTTTTTTGAGCAAGAATCTTCACTGACCACATTGAGAGAGCAAAACAATGACCACACATAACAATGCACCATCATGAAAACACATTGGAGCCATCACTCTTAAATTAGCGGCCTATAAAAAAAGGACCTAATTTTGATGCAGGCAGCTGATATTCATCGGGGTATTTCACATCAACAAAATACAAACCATGAGGGGGAGCTGTCACCCCGCCCTTACGCCTATCTTTGGCATTAAGTACATCAAGCGCCCATCTGGGCTCAGCCTCACCCGCGCCAATACTTATTAACACACCGGCAATGTTGCGAATCATGTGATGCAAGAAAGCATTCGCCTGCACATCAAGTACTATCAATTCGCCATGACTATAAACATTGATTGCACTGATCGTACGAACCGCTGTCTTTGCCTGACAAGCCACTGCTCTATACGAGCTAAAGTCATGTTCGCCTTGCAGGTGTGCAGCCGCCTGCTGCATATGATCAACATTTAGCTGCTTGTGCGTCCAAGTCACCCCTTTAGCCAACACGGCAGGCATTACTGGATTTGAATAAATAATATAACGGTAGCGCCTAGACATAGCGGAAAAGCGCGCATGAAAACTATCATCAACAGGCACCGCCCACTGTACTGAAATATCCTCTGGTAACTGACTGTTAGCACCTAAAACCCAAGCGCGCATATCTCTTAGTGCATGGGAATCAAAATGTATGATTTGATAGGTACCATTAACACCTGTATCGGTTCGTCCTGCACAAATAACACTAACTGGGTGGTTAGCTATTTTAGACAAAGCAGCTTCCACATGCTCTTGAACAGTGGGCAGGTTGTCAAATTTTTGCGATTGCCAACCTTTGTAATTTTTACCCGCATACTCAATACACAGAGCTAAACGACGAGGAGCGACTTGCGTCGCCCCTGTACTTTTTTGCTTAGATTGTTCTGTATCATTACACAAACAACCTTCTCCTTAATTTACATCTTTGCGTCTACTCAGTATCTGCAAAGTTATTACTCTATTTAGAACTCAAACTGGCAAGCAATTCTTGAGCTTCACTTTTTTGCTCATCGTCACCTGCAGACATCACTTCATCAATGATATCTTTAGCGCCTTGATCATCACCCATCTCGACATAAGCACGCGCTAAATCTAGCTTCATGCGTACCCCGTCTTCACCGGACAACAAATCAATATTATCTTCATTGTCTGCATCAAACTCAGGTGCAGACGTATCTAACGCTATATCATCATCAGTGCTCGATAAAAGTTCATTCAACTCCTCATCCAACACAGGCTCAGCAATATCTACTACATTTTCATCACTCGATGCTGCTTCTTCGCTAACATCCTCTGCTAAATTTTGTTCATCATCTACGCTGAGTAAGCTATCAAGAGTATCATCCATCGGAATTTGCTCTTCCTCTTCCTCTTCATCAATTACAGCACCATCCAATGACAACTCTTCTGACTCACCTGCGACCTCCGAGTCATCTTCATCCAGCTCAATCGACAAATCTTGATCAACTAGGTCTTGAGGGTCATCGGAAACAGGCTCATCAGATTTACTTGTTTCTTCATCGGGCAAATCAAACAAATCGCTATCTAACATATCTTGCGCTAAATCAGTATCAGCAGCTTCTGTCGCCTCATCAGCCAAATTTTGCTCACTCTCAAGCTCTTCAAGAGAAGAGACCGGCTCAGTAATCTCATCAATATCTAGTTCGTCTTCTTCTACCGTACTGCTATCGGAGTCATCTATGTTAATTTGCGGTTCGTCGTCCTCTGCAAACTCATCAGTATCATCTTCTGAGAGCATTTCAATTTCTAGCTCATCATCTTGCGAGACACCACCATCGTCTTCCATTGCAGCGGCAAATTCAGCCAACGCACGCTCCTCAGCATCTTCCTCTGACTCTTCTGCTTGATCAAGATCCTCAGCAGCCTCTTCACTCTCAACTTCACCCAAATCAAACTCTAAACTATCGATGCCTTCAAGCATATCAAGGTCATCATCGTCTTCATCTTCAGCTGGCGCACTCAACTGAGCTTCAAGCTCCGCCGCAAGATCCGTCTCATCTCCATCATCTTCCTGTGAAACATCCAGCGCTTCTGAATCAAAGCTCTCATCAAGATCCATATCCATATCAAGATCCAAGTCGAGATCCAAGTCATCCATATCCGCGCTTGGCTCTTCAGCTGGCACCGACTCTTCCAGTTCCTCTAACTCACCTTCCTCTGCTATTACATCTTCAGGCAAGCTAATCGTTGGTTCCGATTTAGCATCAGAGGCTATTTCATCCTCATCAGGCCCTTTCTTCTTACGGCGCAATAATAAGAATACACCGGCAACAATAGCCAACAACCAACCGATACCCGCCGCAATCACGCCAAATGTATTTTCAAGTAACTTATCAAGCCAGCTTTTAGAACTCTCAGCCTCTTCTTTCTTTTGCTGGTCATTCTCTACATCGGATAACTCATCTTGCATCACAGCAAGCTGCTCATCTTTAAGCGATATCAAACGGTTAATGTCTTCTAACTGTTTAACAATTGTTTCAAGTTTTTTATTTAACTCAGAATTATCGCGCTCAAGCTTATCGATGGACTCTTGAGATAAAGCGAGCTTCACATCCAGCTCAGCATTGTTTTGTAGCAATTGCGCTATTTTTTCTGAATCTTTGCTGGCCGCTAACGCCATTGCCTCAGTTTTCGCCTGTAGTTCAAGACGCTTGGCCTCTTCTTCTGGTGTAATAACGTTGAGCATGCCTTTTTCCGTAGAAGCATCGTCATCAGCCACCTTCTCAGCGCCAGATTTTTTCATCTGGTCCTCTGCCGACTTTGTTTTCGGTTCGGGCTTGGCATCTGCTTTAGCTTTCTCAGCGTCAGACTTCGTTTTTTTATCCGAGGCCGCGGCTGTTTTCTTAGCCGCTTCTTCTGCCGCCTTGGCTGCTTTATCGTCTTTATCCGTTTTAGCAACGCTCTCTACGATTTTCGGCAGCTTACCGCTCTTCCACAACTTAGTTTGGCGAACAACTTCAGCTTGGGCATCTTTCACACTTAGCCCATCGATTTCTGCTTGCGTTGGTAAATCAATAACCTCTTTCGCCTTCATCACATTGATATTGGCATTTGGAAAGGCCGGTGGGTTTTTCTGCTGCATCAACACCATCATTTGCTGTGGCGTCACTCGCTTGCTTGGGCGATTTTCAATCGCAATATCCCAGAGCGTATCTCTCTCAGTAATGTAGTACTGACCTTTCCCAACAACAACGCCTGCTGGCACATGTTTAGAACTTGAAGGCGATTTTTTAGCACTCGCCGGCTTGGTTTTAGGCGTTGTTTTTACAACATTGTTGTTAGTTTTAAATGGCCGACCATTTAACGAAGACTGATAAGACGGAGGATCGAGCAGCAAGGTATATTCACGAATCAAACGACCATTTGGCCAATTCACTTCGACTAAGAAGTTCATAAACGGCTCTGTAACCGGTAATTTGGAGGTCAGTATAATACGACCTGTACCATTAGGCCTCACCCTTACCTGAAAACGCACATTGGATAACGCTTGTTGAGTTGCCAAGCCCGATAGCGCAAAATCATTCAGATCAGCCATGCGAGATTTGATTTGCAATGGGCTCAAATTATTGATTTGAAACAACGCTATTTCTGCGTGAAGCGGCTCATTAAGAGCAGACTTAACCCTGATTTCTCCCATCCCTAAAGCATTAACATTTGCTGCGGCCAGTGAAGCTGCGAGGGTCAAACCTAAACCAAATTTGCGAAGCATTTATTTTCCCTATACCCGTTTTTGCTATTATTAGCTCTTACCTAGAAACAGATGTCTATGGCCATGTTTCTGGACAAATACTAACTACAAACTTAAAGACATGATTTAAAACAAAGTTTCATATCTATACATATTAAGTTATTGTTTCGGCCTATTTAGCAAAGTGTTTAATAGAATTAAAAATCCCTTATAGAAAAACCAAAAAAACCTTTCTAAACAATAGATTACCTACAGCATAGTAGGTAAGACACAAAAATCAACTCATCAACTTAACACCATTCTAGACAAATCAAAGAGTTATCAAGAAAACCTAACTAAAGAAGATACCTATTTCACACTTAGAGGTCAATGAAATAGGCATTCCAACTCTCAATCACAAGCTGTAAGCTTGCAATTCACTGCGACTTCAATCTCACAGGTAATTTTTAATCAATAACTCGCCAATTTGTACAGCGTTTAGAGCTGCGCCTTTTCTGCCATTATCACTGACAACCCACATGTTAATACCATTATTACCTGCAAGATCTTCACGTATACGTGAAACATAAACGGCATCGTTGCCACTGGCATTGCCAACAGCTGACGCGTATTCTTGCTTCTCTGGAGAATCAACCACTTCCACACCTTCTGTATCTGCCAATAACGCGCGCACTTCAGGGGCACTAATATAGCCACTAGTGTCCAGGTGCAGCGCTTCGCTATGGCCGTGAAAAACGGGTACACGTACACAAGTGGCATTTACTGCAATGCTTTCATCTTCAAGAATTTTTTGCGTTTCCCATACCATTTTCATCTCTTCGCGGGTGTAGTCATTCTCTTGAAAAACATCGATATGCGGCAGCACGTTAAAGGCAATTTGCTGAGAATAGACATTAACTTCTACGTCACGCGCATTGAGCAGCGATGTCGTTTGCTTTGCCAACTCTTCTAACCCTGCTTTACCCGATCCTGAAACCGCTTGATAGGTTGATACATTAATCCGCTCTACCCCGACTTCACGGTGAATTGGCGCGACAGCCAATAACATCTGAATTGTAGAGCAATTTGGGTTAGCAATAATATTACGCGCGCTGTAGTTAACAATGCTATCAGGATTAACCTCAGGGATAACCAACGGCACATCAAAGTCATTGCGAAAGAAACTTGAGTTATCGATAACCACACAACCAGCATCAGCGGCAATAGGTGCAAATTTTTCAGAAGTTTCACCACCGGCACAAAACCAGGCAATTTGAACTTGCGAGAAATCAAAGTCTTGCAGCGCCGCAACACTCACACTCTTACCTTTAAACTGAATTTTTACACCGACTGATCTCTCACTTGCCAGCAGATAAATAGTACCAACGGGAAATTCACGCTCTTCTAAAATGGATAGTACAGTTTCGCCTACAAGACCTGTGGCGCCAACAACTGCTACATCATACGTCATACTCATAACATCTCACTTTGCCGTTTTTTGAGCGGCATATTTTTTAATTTGTAAAAACAAAACAGCCCGAATGAATCGGGCTGTTAAACATTCATGACTCAGCTTTATGCTTCTAGCAAAATACGCAAGGTTCGACGTAGAGGTTCTGCTGCACCCCATAAAAGCTGATCACCGACACTGAATGCATTAAGGTATTTTGTACCCAAATTCATTTTTCTTAAGCGCCCTACTGGCACGCTCAAAGTACCGGTCACTTTAGCAGGGGTCAAACCCGCCATCGATGCTTCTTTAGTATTTGGCACAACACTTACCCAATCATTGGCTTGCGCTAACATTCCCTCAATCTCATCCATTGGAATATCGCTTTTAAGCTTAATGGTAAATGCCTGTGAGTGACAACGCATTGAACCTATGCGGACACATGTTCCATCAATAGGAATTGGTCTATTAGCTGTACCTAGAATTTTGTTTGTCTCAACAAAACCTTTCCACTCTTCTTTAGACTGACCGTTATCCAAGGGCGCATCAATGTACGGAATCAGACTTCCAGCAAGAGGTACACCAAACTGGTCGACTGGCATAGTGTTGCCAGATATCGTTTGAGCGACCTTTTCATCTAGCGCTAAAATAGCTGAACCGCTATCCAATTGATCACTGACACTGGCATGAATAGCACCCATTTGGCTTACTAGTTCACGCATGTGGCGTGCGCCACCCCCTGATGCAGCCTGGTAAGTCATAGAGGTTAGCCATTCAACATGCCCCTCTTTAAACAACCCACCTAATGCCATTAACATCAAGGAGACTGTACAGTTACCGCCGGCAAAGGTTTTAACACCGCTGGCAATACCTTTATCAATAATATGTCTGTTCACTGGATCAAGTACGATGATGCTCTCATCAGCCATACGTAAGCTTGAAGCTGCATCTATCCAGTAACCACCCCAACCTGCATCACGCAACTGAGAGTAAACTGCTTTGGTGTAATCGCCGCCCTGGCACGAAATAATCGCGTCCATGGTTTTCAGCTCGTTAATATCGGTTGCATCTTTTAAGGTGGGGGTGGTTTTACCAATATCTGGACCCGCTTGACCTACTTGTGATGTGGTAAAGAACACCGGCTCATCAATGTGATTAAAATCGCCTTCTTCTACCATACGCTGCATTAACACAGAACCTACCATTCCGCGCCAACCGACAAAACCTACACGTTTCATTGTTACTCTCTTTTATCTCTGGATAATCATCAATCTTAAACACACAAAAGCGCCTAAGCCTGTGAACAATTCCTTTAAGTTAGCATTCCCCGCAGGGGCCGTTTACCTCTATTGACACAGTGATGATTAAAACTATTTAATCATCACAGAAAACAAGGATTTCGCATTATCCGCGATAACACAGGAATAGGCTAGATTAAATAGCGCTTTTTATCTCCAATTTATCGCTATATCACTCAAATTATGAGGAATTCTTGCCAGTGGCTAAAAAAACGCTAAAGTATGCTCAATCTTCACCATTAACCTCTTCATTCATTACTAGGAAAGATCATGTCAGCCTGCCCTTGCGGATCCACTAAGAACCTCAAAGACTGTTGCTCTATCATTCATGACGCACCACATAATGCTGTGCACGCACAGCAGATCATGCGCGCCCGATTTAGCGCCTTTGCACTAGGACACATTGATTTTATCATCAATTCTTATCACTCCAGTGCTAACGCACACTTAGAGAGAGATCAAATCACCGACAGCACCAAACTTAGCTGGGTAAAGCTAGAAATCATCGACGCCCCCATTATAGAGTCGGGCAGCAAGTACAGCTACGTTGAGTTTAAAGCCTGGTTTATCGAAGAGGGTAAACTAGAGTGCATGCAAGAGCGCTCTCGATTCGTAAAAGAAATGCGCGCTGAGCACTTACAATGGTGTTATTTAGACGGCGTACATAGCAATGCCAGTAACATCAGCAAAAAAATAGGCAGAAACGACCCCTGCCCTTGTAACAGTGGTAAAAAATACAAGAAATGCTGTGAAGCTAAATAGCCATCAGCGGACTAGCCCTTTTGCGTCAGTGACTTCAGGTCGCGGAACAGGGAGCTAGCCTCGACAAATTAAACTTGGCCTCACTCCCATCCATTAATTCACAATCTGCAAGTGCGATCCACTTTGATCACAAGTTATATCGATACGTATCGGCATTTGCTCTTTAAGCTCTGCCACATGCGATATAACCCCGATCATGCGTCCCGTGCGCTGCAGGTCCACCAGCGTGCGAATCGCCAGCTCGAGCGCCTCTGCATCCAAGCTACCAAAGCCTTCATCGATAAAGAGCGTATCTAGCACAATACCACCCGCATAAGCTTGCACGACGCCCGAGAGACCTAAAGCCAAAGAAAGTGCAGCCATAAAGCTTTCACCACCGGATAGCGTCGCGACAGAGCGCACCTTGCCGGTATAAGCATCATCCACTTCTAACTCCAAACCTGAGGCTTTGTTACCTTTAGCTCGTTGCTCTTTTCTAAGCAATTGATAGCGCCCCTTGCTCATCATCTGTAAGCGCGCACTAGCCTCTATCAACACATCGTCGAGCAAAGCACTGAGCACAAACCGCTGTAAACTCAGCTTATCACCAGTGGAGCCATTGGCCACATCTGATAAAGTACCGACGACTTTATACTTCGCCTCAAGCGCTGCGCTCTTGTTTGTCGCTTGGACTATTTGCTGTGCACTGTTGGACAAAGTCGCTAATTGCTTATCTAAGACAGAAAACTGCCGCTCAGTATTTTTTTGCGCAGACAACAAATCATCTAACTGCTTGGCCAAAATCTCAACATCGGGCTTTTGCGCATCACCAACCGCTGCTTGCTGGCTGCTAATAGCCCCCTCTAACTGCTTCCGGTTTAGCTCGTAAGTATTTATTTCCTCACGTAAAAGACCTTGCTCATGTAAATCTACGCCGGCCTGAAAATACTCAAGTTCAATGTTAAAAAAGCTCCCTTGAAGTGCCTGACTCCAATTTTTTTCACACTCAAGCAAACGTAATTCTAACTCTTTAATGGATGCCTGCAATGTCTCCAGCTTCGCCTCACACGCTTTGAAGCCTCCTTGTGCCGATAAGTACTGAGCGGCCAGCGCATCAAACTCTTGCTCAAATTGGCTCAGTGACGTTTTACATATGGTCACTGCTTTTTCTAGCGCACCCGCCTCTCGATAGGCTTCTGGTAATTGAGATTGACACTGCGTGATGGCATTTTCCAACACCGCTGTTGACTGTGTCGTCTGAGCAAGCATTTTCGCCTGCTCTAATTGCATGCTTTCCGCTTCGAGCTGCAACTGAGCTAACTGCTGAATTTTCTTTTGCGCACTTCTCACGTGTACTTTTTGATCGCCTAGCAAAGTAATTTCGCGCTGAATTTGTTTGCGCAGCTCTTGCCAATAGGCAATACCTTGAGCATCATCGCCGGTTTCGACCATCACAGCTTGCTGCTCGAGCAACCGCACTTTCAGCGCCTTAAACTCAGCATTGGCAGCAGCGTACGCATCACGCTGCTTATTTAGCTCCTGCTCCCATTTCAGCGCTTCACTTTTAGCCTGTTCTATTTGTTCTACGCTCACCAACGCCTGAGCACTCACCGCTTTATTGGGGTGTACTGCCGAGCCACACACAGGGCAAGGTTGATTGTCTTCTAGCTGCGCCGCCAGACGCTGGGCTTGCGATAAGTGCCACTGCATTTCAAGCTCAACCACTCTCTTTTGCTTATGCACCACATCTTTACTGAGCTTGAGGCCAGATGCTTTCAAAACACCCAGCTGATTTTGCTTGACTAACAACTCGCGCTCGATGCTTGCTATATCAGTTAAGTGTTTAATTTTTTGCTCAGCCTGAACCAGCCTCACTCCAGGATCAGCGAGCTGATCTATCTGCTGCTGCGAATCAATTATCGATTGATTGAGCTTATTCTGCTCTGTTTTTAAATCGTTAATTTGACCTTGAGTGACCGCTAAGTGATCACCTGCGTGGCGCTGCTCTTTTAAGCCCGTTTTTAAACTTTGATGATATTGGTTGAGCTCAATAGCCGTCTTTGAAAAACGACTAAAATCGATCAGCTCTGCTTTGGCCAGATCCATTTTCTGCTTGATTATCGGTGATTTTTTTTGAGCTTGTTCCGCTTGCTCCAACAACGCTTTAGTTTTGAATAGCTCTTTTTTGCACAGCTGAGATAAATCTTGCGCATCCTCTAACTGCTGCTTTTGCTGCTGTCTTTGCGTAAAAGCTGGCGTAATTTTTTGCGCCTCTTCTGCTCTCAGTAAGCGATTTTTCACCGCCATCATGTGGTTTTTTTGCAGCTGCAGATCTTGCTGCGTAATCAGTAAGCTTTCTAGCTGCTCAAAAGCACGGCCTAACCCTTTAGCCTGCTCCAGTGATTTTGTCGCATTCAGCGCTTTTCGCTGGGCAGCTAGCATTTGTTCACTCGCCTGCGCCACCTGATCTTTCAGATTGACGATTTGCGCATTAAGCGCATCCGTACTCTCTAAATCATGAACTTTAAGCACATCGAGCTTTAGACGAATCAAATCACCAACTTCTCGCTTTAGCGCTAATGCTTGCTCTTTTAGCTGATTTTCAATGCGTTTATAAATATGGGTTGAGAATAATTTACCAAAAATGGCTTCACGATCTTTTGAATCAGCCATCAACAACTTTCTAAACTGGCCTTGTGGTAATACCATTACCTGCCGGAATTGATCAACATTAAGACCGGTTAACAACTCTATTTCACGTGTTGCCTCCGTTACCTTTTGCCCCACGATAATGCGTATATTTTCACCTTGCTCATCCACCAGCCACAACTGTGCTTCAGCTGATTGACGCGTTACTCCATCGCCTTTGGCTTTAGGTCGCAATTGTTCAGGGACCCGACGAATAAAGTAGAAATTATCACTAATCGCAAAATGCAATTCTACTTGAGTGAGTATTTGTGATCCGGCATGATCACAGCGCATTTGCGTGGCATCGCGCTCATCGCCAGTGGTTTTTCCATAGAGCGCAAAGCAAATAGCATCCAATAATGTCGTCTTACCGGCACCAGTAACACCATT
>Ga0209291_1003615_pt1 | contig 11292 bp, 8 predicted proteins | sample GOMGulsemesocosm_FD_184633 | JGI IMG/M metagenome (GOLD analysis project Ga0209291, IMG submission 184633) | Methane-oxidizing microbial communities from mesocosms in the Gulf of Mexico - GOM9B Gulf of Mexico (SPAdes) (version 2) | ecosystem: Environmental > Aquatic > Marine > Cold seeps | place... | reverse complement strand
CCGAAAGAGAAGCTTATAAACGAGACTTAAATCTTAAATTAATTAATTTAATGATCACTGAAATACCTAACGAAAGTAAGTATTGTGTTAGTTATGGACAATTAAAAGGTTGCTATTGGACAATACCAGCAACATCTACCCAAGGAACAACAAAAGAAGGTGATAAAGATTATATTGCTCGTGTAGCACTTTCACCTGATATGGACTTAGAACTACACAAAAAAATATTTTTGAAATTTGTTGAAGAGATTTAATACTATTGGGAGGTTTTAAAGCCTCCCTTTTTTTTGTTCTCTTTATATAAATAGTCTAATAATTGATTTCCGTAAAATCGATTTTCTATACTTACCATTTTATTCTAATATTCAAATAATTACTCTTATGAATTTAGAAAAAAACTTAAATCATATTACTGAAGTTGCCAAGTAAAAAGAACAAAGCAATGTTTCTAAAGTCCAAAATCCTGATTAAATCGATAGTATTACATACCTACTTAGTAATAGGGTTGCGCCTAAAATTGACTACTTAAAATGTGCGAACTACTGTACAAACATGAGACCAAAAGAATACAATGAATCCTTGTATTTTCATAGAGACGAATTTGTAACTAGAACTCGTGAATTACTTCAAACCTACGAAATATGTCCAATTGTATTTAATGTGCTTTAACTCTTAAAGAAAGAGTTAAAATGGAATCTCAAATAAAAAATTAAAACCTCCTTTTAGAATTTAAAAGAGGTTTTAAATTACAAAATTTTCTTCATGAATATCTCAATTAGTTTTGCCCATTTTTTTAAACGAAAACTTTACTCCAATTAAAAAATACCTTCCTAAAGTTACAGCTTCTTCTTTTTCATAATAGTTTAAAAAATATGACTGATTAATTCCAGTATTTTGATTTAATAAATCATTAACAGAAACATATAATTGTAATTTTTTTGAATCTAAAAAGTTTCTTCCAATACTCGTATTAATAATCATTTGATCAGATACTTCAGTAAATACAGGATAAAAATGATGCTTCATATTAGCGTTCAACACCCACTTATCTTCTCCTTTTAAAGTCACATCAACTAAATAATTCCAACGATAAAAGTCTCCATTAAAACTGGAGCTATTTTCATATCTATTGTTTGAATAAGCCCCTTCAATTCCTGTTTTAATATTAACCACCTTTTTTTTAATATTCTCAATTATTAATTTAGATTTTGTAGAAAATGAGGTATAAGAGTCAATCACATTGTTAAGCTTCAAGTTACCTCTAGCAATATTTGAAGTGTTAGTTATGCTAAACTTAGTTTTCAAAGGGTTAAGATTCGTTCCAAATGACAAATAAGAATTCAAATTTTCTTCATTACCCATATTCTCAGGTGAAAAAGCCTTGTTTAAATAGGTATCTACCGTTTGGGCATAATTAATTTTATCCTGAATCTGAGTCCATCTTATTTGTGCCATAAAGTGAGTAAAATTAAACTGATTAAAGGTTTCAAATTCTAGCCCAATGTTATGCTTATATTCTGGATCCAACTCTAAATTTCCTAAAATAATTTCTGCTGGATTAGAATTATTAGGTAGGGCCTGTAATTGAACTAAAGAAGGCGCGTTAACCTTAGTATCATAAAACAATCTAAATTCAGATACTGTACTAACATTCCAATTCAAATTAAAAAATGGTAAAGCATAATTGTATCGTCTACCACTATCAAACAATTCACTAGTCAAATCCAAAAGTGCAACTGAAACCCCTGAAGTGGTTTTAATTTTTTTGGAAATATACTTATGTTTTAGTTCGGCAGTACTTTTTGTAAATGAAAAAATTCCTTTTCCTGATAAAATCGGATTCAACCCATTACCTGCAGCCGAAACTTCATCTGTTACTTCCTTATCTCTACTTTCCATATTAAGTGCATACTTTCCTTTAATCTGCAAAAGCTGTTTCTTAAAAAAAGGTTCAGAATACATCCATTCAAAACCATAAGTCCTGTCATTTTTTACTTCACTTGTATTTTGATTGACAGAATCAACAAAATTAGTCGAATTATAAATAGTTGTAAAATATGCTAATGATGAATATATTGATTCTTTACCAAAAGAATAATCTACACCACAGCCAGTATATCTTCCTTTCTTCTTAAATTTCTTTCGGTAATCAATACTTCCTTCCCCACTGTAATTAGAGTTATCCTGATTACTTAATGTCTTATACTCATTTCTTAAGTCGTATTTACTATTTAAATTCTCTAAAAACGTATTTGAATTATAATTAGCTTTGGTCCAATTTCCATTGACATCAACATTCAAAAAGTTAGTTGTATTAAACTCTTGCTTATAGTGAACATTCAACCTGTTATTAAACGTATTACTTTGTTGGTTTAATCGCTCGTTAGAAAATAGACTTGAATCAGTAAAGTAAGTCTCTCTATTAATCACTTTATCATACTCCTTTCCAAACGTGTTCAAAAATAAACTTGACGTCAATACGGATTTTTTTGATGGTTTATAATTAAAGTTAAGTCCTGTGGCATTGGTTTTCAAATAACCGTCATTATTGCTCATACCCAACATGAGTCCATTAGATCCACCTGAAGCTCCTAAACCATTCATTACATTTTGAATCCCTCCCATAAAGGCAATATAATCACTCATAGAAAAACCTGTTTCATTTACATTATTAGATAGTCCAATAACTGAAGTTTGCACTTTATTTTTAAAATAATGAACATTCCCTTTGAGTTTATACCGATTACCTAACCCATAAGCTACATCTAAATTTCCAAAATAACCTTTTTTATGATCTTTTTTAAGGGTCAAATTTATGGTTGTTGCCTTATCTCCATCATCAACCCCAGTAAAGGTAGCCATGTCAGAATCCTTATCATAAACTTGAACCTTATCTATTGCACCTGCTGGTAGATTTTTAACAGCAATTGTAGGGTCATTTCCAAAGAACTCTTCACCATCAACCAAAATTTTAGATACCGTTTTTCCTTGTACTTTTATTGTACCATCCTCTTGTACTTCAACTCCTGGCAATTGTTCTAATAAATTTCCTGCCACATCATGCTCTCCTGTTTCAAATGCTCTTGAATCATATTCTATGGTATCACCTTTTATTCTAATTGGAATATAATCGGCTGTAACCACAACGGCATCTAACATTTGAGGTTTTAATGAAATAGATTTTAATGTGGTATCCCTATCTGATAATTTCACAGTAACCAATTGTTGATAAGATGCATAACCAAAAAAGTTGACCTTAAAAATATAGTCGTTTGGTTTAACATCATTAATAACAAAGTTTCCATATTTATTAGTGATTGCAAATGATTTCAAAATAGAATCCTGTTTTCCCATTAACATCACTGTAGCACCAGGTATAGGGCCTTCAGTTGGGTCATTTACATTTCCATATATTTTAACCGACTGACCTGAAGCGGTAAATACAATTAAGGATAAAACTAAAATGAAAAAGTGTTTTTTATATTGCATCTTCATTTTATTTTAATTATTAATAATGAAAACATTACCATTGCTATCACCTTCAAATTGTTCATGTCTTTGTTTCATTTTGATTTCTTGCAACTCAATAAATTCAGCATTCGTAATTTGCTTACCTTTTTTAGGTGCTTTAATTTCTTTCTTACCTATCTCTCTTTTAATAAGACTTGATGCATGTATTGTATAATTCCCATGATTCATGCTTACATTTATAATTAAACCTGGTAATCCACCTAAACCATTTGGGCCAGTAGAAATTGCAACTTGAGGGGTGAACCATGCAATAATTGTATCTTTATCAGTAATTAACTGAGCCTTTTGACATACAAAACCAGCTAATGATTTTTCTTCTCCCGTTATTTTCCAATCACTTTGCTTTAAAGTATCTGTAATTAAAAACATTTTGCCCATTAAATTACGTTGTTCCACACTAATACCGTCCTTAATATTTGTATAAATTGAAGTTTCGGGACTGTCCATTTCAATTTTTATTTTCATTTCACTCTCCTCCTCTTCTATTTCATCTTCTTCTCCCAACTCATTTTTTGGCATAGGTTTGTAAAGTGATTCGTCAGATGTATAAAGCAATACATTTTTTACAGTTTCAAACTCAGGAATCATACTTTTCAGCATCTCTGAATTTTCATTATCTGGTAATTCTGCATGTAAATTTATTTTTGTTGTATATATTATTTCCCCTTGGCTTTGAGAGAATACCCCGCTTACTACTGCCATACTTAATCCTAATAAAATCGTTTTCATATTTTTTATATTAATGCTATTAATTTGTTTATAGCTGCTGTTTGACAAAGGTCGGGGGAATGCCTTTTCATGCAGGTTAACAAAACGTCAAAGGGAGGTTAAAAAAGGTTAATTCTTTTAATTAACTAAATTAATGACATACTTTTGGTCTAATGCAAAGAAGAACTATTCCCATACTAATTTTATTAATGTCAATATCCTTGATAGGAGTGATGGTCATACAGTACCAATGGATTAAAAAATTGGCACATGAAAAGCAAGCATTAATTGACAATAATATATATCAATCAATAAACACAATTGATGGTAAACTAAATGATTTTAGAAGTACCTCATTTATTTCAGACTCATTAATTACACAATTTGACAAACTCTTAAATTTAGATAAATCAATCTATACTAATATAGTAATGGATTCTACAGCTAATACTGAGATCAAAATCATTAGTAAAATTGACACTCACCATAAAAACATTCCTAATTTTGAATTTAACCGTAAAACAAACGACAGCTTAGTAATTATTCAAATTGAAGAAGAAATTGGAAAGGCTGACAAAGTTTTTGAAAAAATAAAATTTGAACTCATCTCTTCCAATACAGATTCAAGACTAGATAGTTCGAAAATTAGCATTTTATTACAACAAGAATTCAAAACTAAAAAACTTCCTCAATTAGTTGATTGGTCGATTTATGACACCAAAGAAAAAGTAAATATCATCCGCCCAAAAACGATAGTTAAAAGTAATTATACAATTCCATTGTTTAGAACTGATATAATTTCGCCTGGCCGTTATATTTTACACCTATCATCTAATAGCAATTCATTAATATGGACAGATATTTGGATTATGGTTTTATGGTCTGTTTTGTTTTTATTCATCATGGCTTTCGTTTTTGGTTACAGTATAAGGCTTGCTATTAAACATAAAAACATTTCACGAATTAAATCTGATTTCATTAATAACATGACCCATGAATTTAAAACTCCTTTAGCAACCATATCATTAGCGGCTGACACAATCTTACATCCTAACACAAACTTTAATCCTGAAATCACGACAAAATATGTGAACTTAATAAAGGATGAAAAAACAAAACTTAACCAACATGTTGAGCGAATTTTAGAAGTAGCTAGTTTAACCAAATCAACATTAACCATTCCGGTGCAATCCATAAATACAAATCAAATCATTTTAAATTCCATTCAAGAAATAGGCTTATTAATTCACAAAACAAACGCAAAGATTAATTTTGATAACGATAGCGTTTTAAATGCCTTTGCAAATCCAGAACATTTACAAAATGTAATCATCAATATAATTGAAAATAGTATTAAATACTCTACTGATAATGCACATATCAACATTAGTACTTCAGTTAATACCGGATATGTACAAATAATGATTAGTGATAATGGTATTGGTATGAACAAAGAACAACTTAACCATGCATTTGACAATTTCTTTAGAGCCGAATCAGGAAATATTCATAATACTAAAGGGTTTGGATTAGGGTTGAGTTATTGCAAGTTAGTTATCGAAAAAATGGATGGCACTATTTCTATTAATAGTACTTTAAACAAAGGTACGTCTGTAATTATAAGACTAAAGAAGGTATGATAAAGGCTAGAATATTATTAGTTGAAGATGAAGAAAACTTTGGATCATTAATGAAAAATTATCTAGAGCTATCAGAATATGACGTGACTTGGACTAAAAACGGTACAGAAGCCTACTCCACTTTTATGCAGAATAATTTTGACCTTTGTATTCTAGATGTCATGATGCCCTATATGGATGGCTTCACATTAGGTCAAAAAATCAAAGCCAAAAACAACACCCCTTTCATTTTTTTATCAGCAAAAAACAATAAATCAGATATATTAAATGGCTACAAAGTTGGGGCAAATGACTATCTTACCAAGCCTTTTGACACTGAGATATTATTGTTAAAAATTAAAATTTTACTAGAACGTCAAAATGGTCAAAACAGTCTTGAATCTGATAAGGATTTTTTTACTTTCGGAAATTTTAAATTCACACCAAGTCTAAGACAATTAAAACATGCTAACAATTCTGATATAAAACTTTCACCTAAGGAGTCCTTATTACTTAAATTACTTTGTGTCTATCAAGGTAAAATTATGCCTAGAGATGTAGCTTTAAATCAAATTTGGAAAGAGTCTACCTACTTTACCAAAAGAAGCATGGATGTATATATAAATAAATTAAGAAAACACTTATCAATAGATTCTAATATTACTATTGAAACGTTTCATCAAATGGGCTTTCAATTAAATGTAATTAATGTTTAATTTTTAAAAGTTTAAATTATTAATTTTATTTAAGTCAATTCAAACTTTGCAAACACTTATAGTCAATTAAAGCTATAAATTCATAACTAAAATTAATACAAGACTCAGTGTTGACTTTTAATCAATAAAAACTATATTTACCAATTACGAATAGTACACTATTAAATTGACTAAAATGACACCAGAACACGATAAAAAATTATTCCTTTTAGATGCTTTTGCATTAATTTACAGAGCTTATTACGCCTTTATAAAAAACCCTAGATTAAATAGTAAAGGGGAAAATGTATCTGCCGCTTTTGGGTTTACTAATGCCATGTTAGATATTATTAGGCGTGAAAAACCTACTCATATAGCCGTTGTTTTTGATAGCCCAGAACAAACTAATCGTCAAATAGATTTCACTGAATATAAAGCTAATCGTGAAGCAATGCCTGAAGATATTCGTTCTATGATTGAGCCGATTAAAGAAATAATTGAAGCCTTTGACATTCCTATTTTAATTAAAGGCGGATTTGAAGCGGATGATATTATTGGAACAGTAGCTAAACGAGCAGAAAAAGAAGGATTCACAACTTATATGATGACGCCGGATAAAGATTTTGCTCAATTGGTGTCTGAACATATATTCATGTACAAACCTGGTAGAGGAGGAAAACCTGCAGAAGTTTGGGGTGTACCTGAAGTATTAGAAAAATTTGAGATTGACAGACCTGAACAAGTTATTGATATTTTAGGGTTATGGGGTGATGCTGTTGATAACATTCCTGGAATTCCTGGAATTGGTGAAAAAACATCTAAAAAATTAGTGAAAAAATATGGCTCTGTAGAAGGGCTAATTGCTAACGTAGAAGACCTAAAAGGAAAGCAAAAAGAAAATGTGACTAACTTTGCCGATCAAGGGTTAATGTCGAAACAATTAGCTACAATTATACTAGATGTACCTGTTGAGTTTAACGAAACAGATTTAGTTCTAACCAAAATGAACAGAGACAAAGTAAGAGCGATTCTTACCAAAATGGAGTTCAGAAATATTGCTGTTAGAGTACTAGGTGAAGACATTATTGTTCCTAAAAAAACGGTTAAATCAGATAGCCAATTAGATTTATTTGGAACACCTCAAATGGATATGCCTAAAACGGAAGGTTTAGCAGATGCGGAAGCTTCCATCAAAACAATTGAAGATACAAAACCAAATTATAAATTAATTTCAACGGCTGAAGAAAGAGCTGAGTTATTAGAGAATTTATTAATGCAAAAATCAGTTTGCTTTGATACAGAAACATCTGGATTAGACACAATTACTGATGACATTGTTGGTGTTGCTTTTTCTTATGCTAAAGGCAATGGATTTTATGTGGCGATTCCTAAAGGAGAAGAACAAACTATACTTGAAGAATTCAACCCATTCTTTTTAAATGAATCTATTGAGAAAATTGCACACAACTTAAAATTTGATCTAAAGGTTGTTCAAAAATACGGTATTACAGTAGAAGGTAAATTATTTGATACTATGATTGCTCATTACCTATTTAACCCAGACGGTAAGCACAGTATGGATTACTTAAGTGAGTTATACTTAAATTACAAGCCTGTATCTATTGAAAGTATTATTGGAAAAGGAAAAAAACAGCTGAGCATGGCTGATTTAGAACCTTCAAAAATATCTGATTATGCATGTGAAGATGCAGATGTTACGTTCCAATTAAAAGAAATACTTGAAAAAGAAATAGAAAAGCCCCATTTAAAAAGCTTATTCTATGATATTGAAATGCCGTTGGTTAAAATTTTAAAAGACATGGAATTAGAAGGGATTAACCTTGATGTTCCTGCTTTAGAAATATTCTCAAAAGAATTAGAAACAGAATTGGCCGATTTAACTTCAAAAATTAAAACCCTAGCTAATACTGAGGAAGATTTTAATTTAGATTCACCTAAGCAACTAGGCCTTGTGTTATTTGAACATATGGAAATTGAAGGTGTAAAAGCCAAAAAAACTAAAACAGGTCAATATTCTACAAGTGAAGATACCATTCAAAAAATGGTAGACAAACATGAAATATTTGCACACATTTTAGATTACCGTTCATTAAAAAAGTTGAAATCTACTTATGTAGACGCCTTCCCTACGCTTGTCAATGAAAAAACGGGCCATATTCACACGCATTATATGCAAACCATTGCCGCTACAGGACGATTAAGTTCAACTAATCCTAACTTGCAAAACATTCCTATTAGAACGGCTAGAGGGCGTGAAATGCGTAAAACCTTTATTGCTAGAAATGAAAACTATAGCTTACTAGCTGCGGATTATTCTCAAATTGAATTACGTATTATTGCAGCTATTAGTGAAGAAACTAATATGATTAAAGCCTTTAATGACGGCATTGACATTCACACTGCTACTGCTTCAAAAGTATTTAATGTGGATAGTGTAGATGATGTTACGCCAGAACAAAGACGATCTGCTAAGGCTGTTAACTTTGGAATTATCTACGGACAATCTGCATTTGGGCTGGCACAAAACTTAGGAATTAAACGTAAAGAAGCTAAACAAATTATTGACAGTTACTTTGAACAATATCCTAAGATTAAAGATTATATGGCTACTTCTGTAGAATTTGCCAGAAAACATGGATACGTAGAAACGATAATGAAACGTAGACGTTATTTAAAGGACATTAATTCAGAAAACGCTATAGTAAGAAACTTTGCAGAACGAAATGCGGTAAATGCTCCTATTCAAGGTTCTGCTGCTGATGTGATTAAGATTGCTATGATTGATGTAGCTGCTGCAATGAAAAAGGCAAACTTAAAATCAAAAATGCTATTACAAGTACATGATGAATTGGTGTTTGATGTAGAAAATTCAGAAATTGAACAACTCCAACAAATTGTGAAAGAGAATATGGAAGCTGCTGTTAAATTAGTAGTACCATTAGACATTGAACAAAAAGTAGCTAAAGATTGGTTAGAGGCACATTAGAGATTTAAAACATAAATTAAAAAAACCTAAGTAGTATTGCTTAGGTTTTTTTAAACCTTTTTGTGAAGTTTATTTTATTGTGTTTGACTCGCGCGAAAGGTTCGCGCGGTAGCTGAGGGTTTTCCTCAACCATATTCTAAATTCAACGTCTGTAACCCAACCAAAACTTTTTTCCTCTTTCGTAATTATACCTAAAGATGTATAATCCATCTTCTCACAAATATCAGAGAAAAAATTATCCGTACTTTCTTCAACTCTTCCTTCATATTCAACAAAAACATCATAGAAAATAGTTTCTAAAGTAGAAAACGATATCTCTTCTTTAATATATGAATTCAGGGATTGTAACAATTCATTTATAAATTTTTCATTCATAAGTTTCTCATTTTTGTTAGTCCCTATTATAATTTTTTTTAATCCTCCCAACCACACAACGTTCTATTGTATTTAATTCTAGCATCTGCTATAGTTACTAGCCTAATATCATGTTTACATGCGCTTAAACCTCTACATGTTTTACTGTAATGGTATTTTTTAGCTGTATTACTATAACAAATATAAACAGTTGTTGTTTGAACAGATTTTAAGCTAAGATTACTATTTTCTGAAGTTGAAGTATTTCCAAACGAAAATAAGAAGGCAAATAATAGTTTAATAAGCATAGGGTAGAATAATTGTTATAAAGGTAAGAAATAAACTGAAATAGTTAAAACAAAAAAAAGCCACTACTTAAAGTGGCTTTTCAATGTTTATAAAAGTTAATTCTATTTCAACACAAAATTATTCGTTCCAATTCTTACACCTTCACTCCACAATTCAGCAATGTAATTTCCACTTTCAATTTCTTTAGTTAATTTGTAAAAAATACAAACATCTATAGATTGATTTTGGTAATTGATTGATTTTTTATCAGAATATAATAGCGTCTTTCCATCTTGAGTAGCTAATGTATTAGAACTAGTCGAATATAGGATACTTCCACCTGGGGTAATAATCCTCATGTAAATCATTTTATTTCCCTTAGCTGCAATTTTGTTTTCACCAATTGTAAAACAAGAACGTATATGTGTAGCTCTACTTGCTCTAGTTGTTTCTCTAAAAGAACCTGAACCTTTTTCTTTAATCCCTTCAGAAATCATTCCATTTGCAATTAGTTTCGACCCTGCAATTACTTTAGCAGATAACTCATCTGATTGTGTTTTAAAATTATCTCTATCTGAAGTCATGTTAGTTAAATCCACTTGCGTATTGGATAGATCTGTTTTCAATATAACGTTTTCAGTATGTAAAGAATCAATTGTTCTTACATAATCTTTCATTATTGCTCTTAATGTTTCCGTTTCTTCAGATAACTCTCTTACTTTACGCGCATAATAACGTTTGTTACCTTTCTCTTTTTCAAGATCAATTAACATACCCTCAATCTTATTTTTTTGAGCTAAAATACTATCATTTAAGTCAGTATTTAATTCTTCCATACTTTCAAAGTCAAATAACATATTTTGAAGATTTGCTTTTAAATCTTCTCCATCTGCAACACCTTGATCGTATAACATTTCATTTAAGTCACCTAACTCTTTTTCGTTTTCATTATAACTGAATTCGCATTCATTAATAATTTTATTTTTTTGAGAAATTTGCCACCCTAAATATCCACCAACTAATAATAGTAAAATGATTATTAATATATATAATCCGTCTTTTGATTTTTTTTCTGTCGTCATATCTTAGC
>Ga0209291_1003614_pt1 | contig 11295 bp, 8 predicted proteins | sample GOMGulsemesocosm_FD_184633 | JGI IMG/M metagenome (GOLD analysis project Ga0209291, IMG submission 184633) | Methane-oxidizing microbial communities from mesocosms in the Gulf of Mexico - GOM9B Gulf of Mexico (SPAdes) (version 2) | ecosystem: Environmental > Aquatic > Marine > Cold seeps | place... | reverse complement strand
TTCAGGAGTTGCCATTAATTTAAAATTAGTGGCTTTATCTTTATTTGTTATGATATAAAATTTATCATCGAAATGAGCAATATCATATTCTAAACCTCTTTCTCTTTTTTGAAATATTTTAAATTCCCCTTCTGGGTCATTTGCTCTTAAAACCCTATACTCATTAGTTAAAGTACTATTAGAGCCAATTATAATGTATTTTTTAGATTTTGATTTATATACAAATGTGCTAAATGTTTCATCAGTTTCATGAAATACTTCCTTATCGTTTTTAGGGTTGTCATTTAAGAAGTGCTTATATACTTTATCTGAGCGTAATGTTTCTGCATCTTTCCTTGTATAAAAAAGCGTCATATTATCACTTGCCCAAGTAGACCCTCCTGTAGTATTCTCTATCTTATACGGAAGTATTTTTCCTGTTTCAATATTTTTTATTTGAATAGTGTATTGTCTTCTACTTACATTATCAACTCCAAACGCTACAAATTTATTATTAGGACTAACACTCATTCCTCCTAGGTTAAAATAAGATTCTCCTTCTGCCATTTTATTACAATCGAATAATACTTCTTCCTTTGCTGATAAAGAATCCTTTTTTCTTGTATATATTGGATAATCCCTTCCTGTTTCAAACTTAGTGATATACCAGTATCCGTTTGATTTATAAGGAACTGATGAATCATCTTCTTTTATCCTAGACTTCATTTCATCAAACAATTCTGTTTGAAAAGCCTTAGTATGTGAAGTCATTTTATTGTAATAATCATTCTCTCTTTCTAAGTAATCAATTACCTCTTCATCCTCCTTTTCATTAAGCCAATAATAATTATCAACTCTAACATCACCATGTTTTTCAAATATTTTGGCTTTTTTATCAGCAGTTGGCGGCATTATATTAATTACTGTTTTCATAGGGCTATCTTTTTTACAAGCAGTTGCAAAAATAATCGTTACTATAAGTACTGAAAGCTTTTTTATCATTTTATTTCCTATTTTTGATCCATAAATTTAAGAAAACTATTCACTAATTATAAAAATTAATAAAAATGTTTGGAGATTTAATGGGGATGATGGGTAAAATAAAGGAAACTCAAGCTAAAGTTGCCGAAACAAAAAAAAGATTAGACACTGTTTTAATAGATGAAAACAGCTCAGATAATTTATTAAAAGTAACATTAACTGCCAACAGGACACTAAAAAATATTGAAATTGATGATTCTTTATTAAAAGATAAAGATCAATTAGAAGATTATTTAATACTTACATTAAACAAAGCAATCAAGAAAGCTTCGGATATAAATGAAGCTGAACTTGGAGCCGTTGCTAAAGACGGAATGCCAGACATCCCAGGTATGGATATGTTTAAATAATATTGACATTCATACTTAACAAAAAAAGCCGCTAATTAGCGGCTTTTTAATTTTATGACATTAGTTACTATTTTATTATCTATCAATTTAAATTGAGTTATTCTATTTGCTCTATTGTTCATATATAGTAAATAAACACAAAAATACACTATAGTATTATTTTATTGTTTTCAACACCTTCAAACAAGCATTATGCATTACATCTGTATAATCTAAATGTGTTACCATTCTTAATTTTCCATCCCCCATACTTATCATCAAAATATTGTTTTGTTTTATAACATCTAAAAAATCGTTTTCATCAACACCTTCTTTTAAATAAAAAATAACAATGTTAGTTTCAACTGGCTCTACTCTATCTACCACACTACATAGCTTCAGAGTTTCTGATAATTCTTTTGCTTTTTTATGATCCTCAGCCAATCGCGCTACATTATTATCTAAAGCATAAATGGCTGCAGCTGCTAAATACCCAGCTTGACGCATTCCTCCACCAAATAACTTTCTAATACGTAATGCTTTTTCCATAGCATTTTTAGTACCTATCAATAATGACCCAACTGGAGCTCCTAACCCTTTAGACAAACATATCGATATCGTATCGAATAATTCTCCGTATTGTTTTGGAGATTCCTTCTTAACTACTAAAGCATTAAATAATCGTGCACCATCTAAATGATATGCTAGCTCATTTTCAGCACATACTTTCTTTATCTTTTTCAGTTCATCAAAATCCCAACATGCACCACCTCCTTTATTAGTGGTATTCTCTATACATACTAAACTTGAATGTGCCAAATGAATATTATCCTTAGGTGTAATTGCTTTTTTAAATTGAGCTGCTGTAAACATTCCTCTATCTCCATCTATCAGTGAACAAGTAACTCCAGAATTAAAAGCTGCTCCACCTCCTTCAAAATTATATACATGCGCGTATTTATCGCAATACATTTTATCTCCTGGTTGGGTATGTAACTTAATAGCTACTTGATTAGCCATTGTTCCGGAAGGAAAAAACAAAGCTGCTTCCATACCAAATAACTTTGCTACTTTATCTTGCAATTCATTTACTGTAGGATCATTTCCAAATACATCATCGCCTACTTTTGCCTGCATCATCGCCGCCAACATTTCTTTACTTGGACGGGTAACTGTATCACTAATTAAATTTATTTCCATAATCAATCTTGATGTTCTATTTTTGTGAATAAATGTAATCAATATATATGATATCCTCAGAACAAACCAAAGACATTATTGTACGATTAGATGCTTTAAAAAAGTACCTAGCAATAGATGCGAAAAAGGTTGAAATTACTAATGAGGAAGAAAAAACTTTTGACCCTAACTTTTGGAATAACCCAAAAGAAGCTGAAGTTATAATGAAATCTTTAAGAGTTATTAAAAAATGGGTTTCTGATTATGAACTAGCCAAGCAATTAATTGATGATTTACAAATTTTAATCGAATTTCACTCAGAAGGTGAAATTGAAGAATCAGAAGTTGTTTCACAATATAACAAAGCAAGTACTTTAATAGAAGATTTAGAGTTTAAAAACATGCTTTCCGAAGAAGGTGATTCTATGAGTGCTGTATTACAAATTACTGCGGGAGCTGGGGGAACTGAAAGCTGTGACTGGGCAGAAATGTTACTACGTATGTACTTAATGTATTGCGAAAACCAAGGATATAAGGTTAAAGAGCTAAACCATCAATCGGGAGATGTTGCCGGAATAAAAACAGTAACTATTGAAATTGAAGGAGATTTTGCTTTTGGATGGTTAAAAGGTGAAAACGGAGTACATAGATTGGTACGTATTTCTCCATTTGATAGTAATGCAAAAAGACACACTTCCTTTGCTTCAGTTTATGTATATCCTTTGGCAGATGATACTATTGAAATTAACATTAACCCTGCAGACATAGAAATTGTTACTTCACGTTCAAGTGGTGCTGGTGGGCAGAATGTAAATAAGGTGGAAACCAAAGTTCAACTAAAACATAAACCATCTGGAATTCAAATTTCATGTTCAGAAACAAGATCACAGCAAGATAATAGAACTCGTGCAATGCAAATGCTTAAATCGCAGTTGTATGAAATTGAATTGAAAAAACAACAAGCTGCAAGAAGTACTATTGAAGATGGGAAAATGAAAATTGAATGGGGTAGCCAAATACGAAATTATGTATTACACCCTTATAAACTAATAAAAGATGTTCGTTCTGCTCATGAAACAGGTAATACTGATGCTGTCCTGAACGGGAAAATAGAACCTTTCCTAAAAGCATACTTAATGTTTATGGGACAAAAAGAAACAGATCCTAATACTATTTAAAATGATAAAAATATACCATAATAACCGTTGTAGTAAATCACGCTGTGGAGTTGAATTACTTGAAAAATCTGGTAAGGAATACGAAATTGTTAAATATTTAGAAAACACACCTAATACTGATGAACTTAAAGACATCATTAGCTTTTTAGGGATTTCGCCAATAGAATTAGTTCGAAAAAACGAAACTATTTGGAAAGAAAACTTCAAAGGAAAAGAATTAACCGATGAGGAAGTTATAAAAGCAATGATAGAAAACCCAAAGTTAATTGAACGCCCAATTGTAATTAATGGCAACAAAGCAGTCATTGGTAGGCCTACAGAAAGCATTTTGGATATTATTTAAACATCTAGAAATACTTAAAATCACAAAAAAGGAAACCACATGGTTTCCTTTTTTATTTTCGTAATATTTTAATTACTATTTTTTAGCTGCTCTTTCTTCTTTAAGCTCCTTTAATCTTTCCATCAAAGAACCTCCAATCCAATATGGTATTACAAAAGTTGCTAAAAAAATTAACAACCAAAATCCTATTGTTAGAATAGTTAAAAACGCTAAAAAACCTAAGTATTGATCAAAATCAAACATAATTTCCGGAAATTTGAATTCAGGTTCAAATATAGTAGATATTATTTATTTCTACCGCATCAAAATTCAATTTTATTAACAAATAATAACAATTCTATATTGAACAAAAATAAATACCTAAATTTGCAAATATCAAAAAAAGACAACAAACTATAACTATGGAATATAGAATTGAAAAAGATACAATTGGAGAAGTAAAAGTACCTGCAGATAAACTTTGGGGTGCACAAACGGAACGTTCAAGAAACAATTTCAAAATTGGAGCATCCGCTTCAATGCCTATTGAAATTGTTCATGGTTTTGCTTACTTAAAAAAAGCTGCTGCATATACAAATTGCGACTTAGGGGTTTTACCTCAAGAAAAAAGAGATTTAATCGCTGCTGCATGTGATGAAATTTTAACAGGGATGCATAATGATCAATTTCCATTAGTTATATGGCAAACAGGATCAGGAACACAGTCAAATATGAACTGTAACGAAGTGATTTCTCACAGAGCACAACAATTAGCTGGTAAAGTTATTGGTGAAGGAGAAAAAGTGATTTCTCCAAATGACGACGTAAACAAGTCACAGTCTTCTAATGATACCTTCCCAACTGGGATGCATATTGCCGCTTATAAAAAAATTGCAGAAGTAACTATTCCTGGAGTTGAACAATTAAGAGATACGTTACAAGCTAAATCAGAAGCTTTTAAGGATGTTGTTAAAATTGGTCGTACGCATTTAATGGATGCTACTCCTCTTACATTAGGTCAAGAATTTTCTGGTTATGTATCACAATTAAATCACGGTTTAAAAGCCTTAAGAAATACGCTTGATCACTTAAGTGAATTAGCTTTAGGAGGTACAGCAGTTGGTACTGGATTAAATACACCAAAAGGATATGATGTATTGGTAGCAAAATATATTGCTGAATTTACTGGGTTACCATTTGTTACTGCTGAAAATAAGTTTGAGGCATTAGCAGCTCACGATGCAATTGTTGGAACTCACGGAGCATTGAAACAATTAGCAGTTTCTTTAAACAAAATAGCTAATGATATTAGAATGATGGCTTCTGGACCACGTTCAGGTATTGGAGAAATTATTATCCCTGCAAATGAACCAGGAAGTTCAATTATGCCCGGTAAAGTAAACCCAACTCAAGCAGAAGCGATTACTATGGTTTGTGCTCAAGTTATGGGTAATGATGTTGCTGTTACTATTGGGGGAACTCAAGGACATTATGAATTAAATGTATTCAAACCAATGATGGCAGCAAACTTATTGCAATCAGCTCAATTAATTGGTGATGCTTGTGCTTCGTTTGATGTGAACTGTGCTCAAGGAATAGAACCTAATCATACAAGAATTGAAGAATTACTAAATAACTCTTTAATGCTAGTTACTGCTTTAAATACTAAAATAGGGTATTACAAAGCTGCTGAAATAGCTAATACAGCGCATGAAAACGGAACTACTTTACGCCATGAAGCAGTTCGTTTAGGACATGTTACAGAGGAAGAATATGACCAATGGGTTATACCTGCAAAGATGACTGGATCTCTTTAAGAATAGTACAACAAAACAAAACAAACCCATGTTTTTTATCACAAAAAACATGGGTTTTCTGTTTTTTATCGCTACATTTAAACACTTTAACCACAAACCCCCATAATAATGAAACAAAAATTACTTTATTTATTTGTTGGAGCTTTTTGCTTTACTCAACTAATTTTAGCACAAAGTGCTAATGAAAAAACCGCCGAAAACTGGATTAAACAAAACACTAAAAAACTAGAAATTCAGCCAAATCATGATTTTAAAATGTTATTCAACAGAAAAGGACCATCTGGTGAAACATTACGTTATTACCAAATGGTAAATGGGGTTCGTGTATATAATGCTGAGTTAACTATTCATATTAATACAATAGGTGAAGTTAGTTATGTCGCTAATGCATACAATAGAGATGTCGCAACTATTGACACAAACCCAAATATTTCTTCAGAGGAAGCTTACAGCGCAACCATAAGAAACTTAAACGCCCCAGGTCTTACAAGAAAAAAAGAAGAAGGGTTATTTGTTTATCCCAACAATGGTGAAACTAATTTAGTCTATAGTTTTAAAACATCATCTGAAAACCTAAATGGATATTGGGAAACTATTGTTGATGCAAAAACGGGTTACATCATAAGTTCAAAAGATATTGCTCTTTACCATAAACATCATAAAGAAAAAAAGAAAAAAAATGATAAAGAAAAGAAAAGTAAAATATCTGCTGGAAATAATACAGCTGCCGTTATGGTAACTGGTACTGCTATGGTTTTTGATCCTGACCCTCTTTCTGTAGCTCAAGTAGCCTATGGAGGAAGTTATATTGATGGGAATGGACAAGGAGATACTGATAATACTAATTTAAATGCCACGAGAACTCAAGTTAATTTACCCGATGTTGAATTTTCTGGAGGAACATATAGACTGAGAGGTCAATATGCTGAAATTGCCCAACTTCAAAACCCTAATACTGGTTTATTTACTCAAGCAACCAATGCTTTTCATTTTACAAGAAATGAACAAGGTTTTGAAGCCGCACAAGTTTATTACCATGTAGATAAAAGCATTAGATACATTAATGAAACATTAGGAATAACATTAGTTTCTCGATTTAATAGTGGTGTCGTAGAATTTGATCCACATGCACATAATGGTGCTGATCAATCTACTTATGGTGGTGGAGAATTAAATTTTGGTGAAGGTGGTATTGATGATGGAGAATGTACTGATGTAATATTACATGAACTAGGACATGGACTACATGACTGGGTTACCAATGGAGGTTTATCACAAGTTAATGGCCTAAGTGAAGGTTCTGGAGATTATTGGGCGCAATCATATAGTAGAAGTGTTAATAATTGGACTACAGCAAATGATCCACATAACTTATACAACAAAGTATTTAAGTGGGACGGTAATGATACATGGAATGGAAGAAGATCTGACGTTACAAACTTATACCCAGGCGGTTTAGGTGGTCAAATTCATACAGATGGACAGATGTGGGCTAGTGTTTTAATGGAGATTTATGATATTATCGGTAGAACTAAAATTGATGCTGCTTTCTTAGAAGGACTAGGGATGACTAATGGCTCTACTGGACAAGAAGGTGCTGCAATTGCAGTAAGACAAGCTGCAATGGATATGGTTATAGCTAATAGATATGGAATGACTTGTGCTGATGTTGATGCAATGACCGCTCGTTTTACTGCAAGAGGATACACTATGCCAGCAATGGACTGTGTCGCTTTAGGTGTTTCAGAATTTGAAACTAAAGATATTTCTATTTTCCCTAACCCAGCTACTAATTCTATTACTATTAAAAACATACAGAAGGAATATACTGTGGAAGTATTTAACTTAATTGGTCAAAAAGTAATGGATTCAAACATAAGCCCTAATAACAATAAAATTGATGTTTCTAACATCTCTAATGGCGCTTACATATTAAAATTAAAAGATTATAGTGGTGCATTAAAGTTTATAAAACTATAAATAACACTAATTATTTCAATAAAAAAAGCCGAGTTTAATCACTCGGCTTTTTTATTTTACATACTTTTAACCTCTACCAATTATTGAATTCCCTTAATGAGTAAAATAAAATATTCAAAATATAATTCTGATATAGATTTTTCTGGTGTTGATCATGTTATTATAGGGTCCGGAATTGGCGGTCTTACTGCCGCTATATGGTTAGCAAAATCAGGGAAAAAAGTAGTCGTTTTGGAACGTCACTATACCCCTGGAGGGTTTACTCATTGCTTTAAAAGAAAAAAAGGATTTCAATGGGATGTTGGTGTACATTATGTAGGTAATGTCGAAAAAGGAAATCAACTTAGGAAATTATTTGATTTAATAACCAACAAACAATTAGACTGGGAGCCAATTGGTGAAGTATATGATGAAATACATATTGGAGATAAAATTTATAAATTTAAAGCTGGGGCAGCTCAGTTTAAAAATCAATTAATTGGTTATTTCCCCAATGAAATAGAGGCTATTAACGCATACTTAAATTTAATAGAAAAAGTTAACAAACGTGGTGGCGCTTTCTTTTTAGAGAAATCTTTTGAACCTTTATTAAGTAAATCAGTTGGATGGATATTTAAAAAACGATTTCATAAGTACGCAAAAAAAACTACCCTTGATGTTCTCAATAAAATAACAACTAACAAGGAATTAATCGCTGTTTTATGCGGACAGTGTGGTAATTATGGCCTGTCACCTGAAAACAGTAGTTTTGCCATACATTCAATGGTTATTAGTCATTTTATGAATGGTGGTCATTACCCAAAAGGTGGTTCTGATCAAATTTGCGGAAAAGCTGTTGAAACTTTAATTAATAACGGAGGAAAATTATATGTTAATGCCAATGTTACAGAAATAATTACAAAAAAAAATAAGGTAAGAGGTATCAAAATAGAAGATGATTTCATCCCATGTACAAGTGTAATTAGTAACGTTGGAGTAAATAACACCTTCAATCAATTATTATCAAAAAAAGACAAACAAAAATGTGGTGTTGATTTTAAAAACATAAAACCTTCTAGTGGACACATGTGCTTGTATGTTGGGTTAAACAAATCAAGTGAATCACTAAACCTACCTAAACACAATGTTTGGAGTTATGTAGATAATAATATTGATGTAAACTATAATCCAGATACTATATCAGACGCAACAGAAAAGTTCGCCTATATTTCATTCCCATCGGCAAAAGACCCTCTATGGAACACTAATCATCCTAATACAGCTACACTACAAGCACTAACCGTGGGTAAATACGAATGGTTTTCCGAATACGAAAATCAACCATGGATGAAACGTGAAGAAGCATATAAGAAAATGAAAGCTGATTTTGAACAACAAATGCTTGATAAACTATATAAACTATTCCCTCAAATAAAAGGGCACGTGGTTGTTACTGAGGTTTCTTCTCCATTATCTACCAAACATTTTTCCAATTATAAATCTGGGGAAATTTACGGCTTAGCCCACACTCCCGAAAGGTTCAACTTACCTTTTCTAAAACCTGAAACTAAAATTAAAGGGTTGCGATTAGTAGGTCAGGATATTACATTAGTAGGTGTTGCTGGAGCAATGCTTTCCGGAATGCTTTGCGCAGTTACTATATTAAAATATAGAGTCTGGAAAATATTTAAAGAAATTAATGCTTAACAAAATATCCCTTTAGTTCAAATAACTATCTGTACTAAAATTAAAAACCAATAGTTAGATACACTAAAAAAGCCACTTCAAGTGAAGTGGCTTTTTTAATAGCTATTTTTTCATATAATTACGAGTACATTTTATCACGTAATTCTTTAACTTTAGAATCATTCATATACTCATCAAAAGTAGCATATTTATCAATAACCCCTTTTGGTGTAATTTCTATAATTCTGTTCGCAACCGTTTGACAAAACTCGTGATCATGAGTTGTAAACACAATAGTTCCTTTAAAGTTTTTCAGTGAATTGTTAAATGCTGTAATACTCTCTAAGTCTAAGTGATTTGTTGGCTCATCGATCAACAACACGTTTGCTCTTGTCATCATCATTCTACTCAACATGCAACGCACCTTTTCTCCTCCTGAAAGAACTTTAGATGTTTTTAAAGCTTCTTCTCCACTAAAAATCATTTTCCCTAAGAAACCACGTAAATTAACTTCCTCTTTTTCTTCTTCAGTTTGTGCCCATTGACGCATCCAGTCTACTAAAGTTAGTTCATTCTTGAAAAACTTAGAATTATCAGATGGTAAGTACGATTGAGTTGTTGTTACTCCCCATTTAAACTCTCCACCGTCAGCTTTAATATTATCTGATATTATTTGATAAAAAGCAGTAGTTGCTTTAGAATTTTTAGAAATAATAGCAACTTTATCTCCTTTATTAAGGTTTAGATTTACTTTATTAAACAACTCCCCTTCTTCATTAGATGCACTTAAGTTTTCTATATTTAAAATCTGATCTCCTGCTTCTCTATCTCTATCAAAAATAATTGCAGGGTAACGCCTACTTGAAGGTCTTATATCTTCAACCTTCAATTTTTCTAACATCTTTTTACGAGATGTAGTCTGCTTTGCTTTAGATGCATTTGCACTAAAACGAGCAATAAAATCTTGTAATTCTTTTGCTTTTTCTTCAGACTTCTTATTTTGTTGAGAACGTTGTCTTGCTGCTAATTGACTTGACTCATACCAGAAAGTATAATTTCCTGAGAAGTGAGTTATTTTGTTAAAATCAATGTCAGAAATATGTGTACACACTAAATCTAAGAAGTGACGGTCATGCGATACAACTATTACAGTATTTTCAAAGTTTGCTAAAAATGTTTCTAACCAAGATATCGTTTCAAAATCTAAATCATTGGTAGGCTCATCCATAATAAGCACGTCAGGATTTCCGAATAAAGCTTTTGCTAATAAAACACGTACTTTTTGCTTACCATCCAAATCAGACATCGATGTAAAATGCATATCTTCCTTAATGCCTAAGTTAGATAACATTGCCGCTGCGTTTGCATCAGCATTCCACCCATCCATTTCTTCAAAAGTAACTTGTAACTCTCCTATTCTATCAGCATTTTCATCTGTATAATCTTCATACAACTTATCTAACTCTTTTTTAATGGCATACAATTCAGTGTTCCCCATTAAAACTGTTTCCAATACTGTATACTCATCATACGCATAATGGTCTTGAGATAATACTGACATTCTTTTTCCTGAAGCAAGCGACACATGACCTGATGTAGGCTCTTGTATTCCTGCAAGAATTTTTAAAAATGTAGATTTACCAGCACCATTCGCACCAATAATACCATAGCAATTTCCTTGCGTAAATGCTGTGTTTACATCATCAAATAATATTCTTTTACCAAATTGTACAGATAAGTTTGAAACTGATAACATGTAATTGTGTTTTAATTTTCGGCAAAAATAGTAAAATGAATTGTATTTC
>Ga0209291_1003610_pt1 | contig 11301 bp, 9 predicted proteins | sample GOMGulsemesocosm_FD_184633 | JGI IMG/M metagenome (GOLD analysis project Ga0209291, IMG submission 184633) | Methane-oxidizing microbial communities from mesocosms in the Gulf of Mexico - GOM9B Gulf of Mexico (SPAdes) (version 2) | ecosystem: Environmental > Aquatic > Marine > Cold seeps | place... | reverse complement strand
ACGTGAAAACTCCTGGCCTTCTGCGCTTTTAGCCAGCCATTGCATTCCTATATGAATTTGTTGTCGATCCCATAAAGAACGGTCTTGCTCTTCTAAGAGTAATAAACCACCCGTCGCATTTTCCCTCGCACTCATGCGTGAGACATGTAAATGCATCAGCGCTAACAGCGCTGCTGTTTCTGGAGCATTACCGATGGGATGTGCTGTTAAGAGGGTGGTTAATCGTATCGCATCAAAACACAGCTCTTTGCGCAGCGCTATTTCGGAGTGCGACGATAAGTAGCCTTCGGTAAAAAGTAGGTAGAGTATTTTTAACACTGCGGGTAATCGCTCTTGCTGCGCAGCAGGCGTCATTTCTATATGCAAGCGGTTGGTTTTTTTCAAACCCTTTCTCGCACGTGCTAGACGTTTGTAAATGTTGGCTTTTGTTGTGAATAAACGCAGTGAAATTTCTGCAACACTGAATCCACAAAGGTTTTTTAATGCAAACACCAGTTGAGCTTCCTCTGCTATCAACGGGTCGCTACAGACAAAAAGCATGCGCAGCGTATCTTCTTCTATGACGTTCTCAAGTGTCTGTAATTCAGTGCTTTCAAAATTATTTTGTGGGAGCTCGTGTACGTGTTGTGCTAGTAAATCATGGTGATTCCATCGTTGACGAAGCTCGTTAAGCACTTCATTAAGCGCCACTTTATACAACCATGCACTCGGGTTCTCCGGCTGCCCTTTACGTGTCCAAACATCAATAGCTTTCATTAAAGACGCCTGTACGGCGTCTTCAATCATTTCGATATGCTGCACGCCCACACGACGCACCAACGTCGCTACAAGCTTGGCATATTGGTGTCGAAAAAAATGTTCAGCCAGTTCCGGAGTCAACTTTTATTGATCTCGCGCACTTCAACACTCGCACCTGGGAAAACTCCTGGGCTCTCTTGGGCCACTGCTATCGCTTGTTCGATACTAGATGCGGTCACTATCATATAGCCACCGACAATCTCTTTTGATTCTGTAAACGGACCATCGATTGCGCCATCACTTCTGACCACCGCGCCTGCGCCAAGCTGACCACCCATATCTAGAATATTATCTTGGTATTTGTCTTTCCAAGCATTGAATTTGGCGTACATCTGTTCCATTTGCGCTGGAGACGGCGCTTCTTTTTTTGAGTCACTACTACGAGGTTCACTTCGTTGAATGCATAAAAATGTTTTATTAGACATGATTTTTCCTTAAACCCTAAATTAGGATGAATGTTAGGTCGAAAACTTTATCGACACTCTAAGACGTATGGCCAGATCAAAATTGGACACTTAGACCGCAAATATTTGTCTATTTATAGAGTATAGGAGTATTTATCAAACCAACACTCTCTAGTCATAGATTAAATATCTGCCCACTCTCATCAAAAAAACAAGTTCATGTTATAGTGCGTCTAAGCAAAAAATGAAGTAATTAATACCGGAATCCGTGACTTCTTAGTGGAATCAAGAGCTTGCGCTAAGCGCCGCAATGGAGCCACTAATTCAGGTAATAGCTAAAATATATTCGGATCTACTCAATGGCAATGTGTGAACAAGCATCAAAACTTAGCCTACCGCAATCTAATCCAGGCGTTGCCACTATACTTGAATACCTGATTATCAAATTTCCTTATGTTGCCGCTGAGATTTGGCAGCAACGCATGAGCGAGGGCAAAGTTCACTACCATGATGGTAGCCTCATAACAGCACAGTCTCCTTTTAAGCCACAGGAGCGGGTTTATTACTACCGAGAGGTAGAAAACGAGCCTAAAATCCCCTTTAAAGAAAAAATTCTTTTTCAAGATCAACATATCTTGGTCGCTTATAAGCCCCATTTTCTGCCAGTGACTCCCGGCGGTATTTTTGTCAACGAGTGTTTGCAACATCGTTTACGTAGCAGCACTGGCATTGATAAACTGCAAACTTTGCACCGCTTAGATAGAGTGACGGCAGGCTTAGTGATATTTTCTGTCAACCCCGATACTCGCCATCAGTACCATGAGTTATTCAAGAGGCGGAAAATACAAAAAACCTATCAGGCGATTGCCAAAATAGCTAAAGATGAGAAATTAGTAGGTAAGCATTGGCAAGTAAAAAACCGCATCGAGCAAGGTGAACCGCGCTTTCGAATGTGCATTACAGAAGGTGCAGCAAATAGCCATTCAACCATTCGCTGCATCGCGCAAAGTGAACATCAGGCACTCTTTGAATTAAGCCCTATCACCGGTAGGACTCACCAGTTACGTGTACATATGCAAAGCTTAGGCCTGGCGATTCTCAACGACAAATACTACCCAGAGCTTCAACCCTTTTCTGCGGACAACTTTACGGCTCCTTTGCAATTACTGGCGAAGGCACTAACGTTTGTTGATCCATTAACCGGTCTTGATAGAAGCTTTTGTTGCGATGCCAATTTATCGCTACTTCAATCCAATCTAGTACCATAAAAAAAGGCATACTTAACATGACTAAAAGTTTTCGTGAATTACATCTCTCAGGAAACGCATTTGTACTGGCTAATGCCTGGGATATTGGCTCCGCCAGAATGTATGCAGCCCTAGGAGCACAGGCAATCGGCACCTCTTCAGCGGCATATGCTTTTACCCTTGGTCGACCGGACATGGGTACTATTACCCGCGATGAAATGCTTCAGCATGCACAAGACATGGTTGCGGCGACCAAACTTCCTGTATCCGGAGATTTTGAAAATGGCTTTGGCGATGATCCTGATACCGTAGCGCAAACCGTAAAGTTGGCAGGTGAAGTAGGCCTTGCCGGTATTTCGATAGAAGATACACAGTTGCCTAATGTAGAAACTTACAATTTTGAACTCGCTGTAGAGCGCATAAAAGCAGCAGCCGCTGCGGCGCGCATCCTAACATCAGATTTTGTATTAGTGGCCAGAGCGGATGGCCTCATGAATGGGGTATACGATTTGCCGCAAGCGATAAAACGTATCCAAGCTTTCGAGAGAGTCGGCGCAGATTGCGTCTATATCCCCTGCCTACCCGACTTGGCAACGGTTAAAACCGTTTGCCAATGCGTCTCTATTCCTGTCAATGTATTAGCAGTCGGCGCCATGACCCAATACAGCACGCAGCAATTATCTGCAGCAGGTGCCGCGAGAATCTCTCTTGGCTCTGCAAACGTACGCGAAGTTCAGCAGACGATGCACGATACAATGGCCGCTATAATCGATAAAGGCGATTTTTCAAGACTTGGCAAGGGCTTAAGCTCTGACTTTGCCGATGAATTACTTGAGAACGGAAAAAGGTAAAAAACGCTGGCAGATGCCGCTGTTTTTTACCGAACATTCTTCATTCCTTATAACCCCCAACGGTCTGCAATACTATGCCAGCGTAAAATAGCCGGCATAAACCACGGGTTACCGCTATACAGTTTCTGGGATGGAAATTCAAACTGATCAAAACAGGTTGCACCGCCCTGTCCCAGCATTTTAAGCGCTACCTGATGACCTAAATAGTTGGCGCGCGCCACACCGGAGCCACAGTACCCCATCGCGTAATACATGCCGTTATTAACGCCTAAATGCGGTATATGATCAAAGCTGTAAGCGACTAACCCCGACCATGCGTGGGTCACTTGCGTTTGTTGCAGCTGCGGAAATAGATGACACATATTGCGCTGTAAAAAGCGACTGTATTCAAGGGGTTTATCTTGGTATGACAGGGCGCGCCCACCAAATAAAAAACGTTTGCCATCCGGCGATGGTCGGTAGTAAAAAACCAGCCGATCTGTCCCGCCATGGGTACGCATTTGCGGCGATATGCTGTTCATCAGCTCTGGGGATAACTCTTGCGTGGCGATCATGGAAGAACGTAGCGGCAACACACGTTTGCGCAGCGATTTTGTCACTGATCCTGTGTAACCGTTAGTGGCAATCAAGACCGCATCAGCCGTAATGGTGCGCTGAACAATATCGACCTTAAAGCGCTCGGCCTGTTGGGTTATATTCTCCACCTTTGACTGGGCCACCAAGTTCACACCCAGCTTTAGGCACAGATCGATTAAGCCCTTGGCTAATTTAGCCGGGTTCAGGGCACTATCTTTCGTGTAAACGACGCCACCATGATATTTATCAGAGCCCACTTCTTCATGTTGATCTGCTTTTTCAATAATTTTTACCGGGTAATCTAACTTATCGGCAAATGATTGCGCTTGGGAGGCGAGCCCATCAAAATGCGCCGGCTTTAATGCACCGCGAAAACGCCCGCAGCGCTTTAAGTCACAATCAATATTTTCGCTCTCAATAAAGTTTAGCAGCCAATCATAGCCTTTTAGACTCTCTTGCAATAAAGCATCGGCATTTTGCTGCCCATACTTTTTAATCAGCCCCTGAATACCCAGTTTATGAAAGCTTGGCCCCAGTAGACCGCCATTGCGAGTACTGGCGCCACAGGCTATATCTCCCGCTTCAATCACTGCGACTGTCTGGCCTGCGCGAGCGAGAGTAATAGCTGCAGATAAGCCGGTAAAACCAGCGCCCACAATTAATGCATCGACATGATCACCAAGCTGCTCTAACGGTGTCGTTTGCACATTTAGATCAACCCCCAAATGCCAATAAGGAGTATTTGAAACATTGCTTTTTTCCATCATCACGCCTGCTTATTTTCTATAAAGTCACTGATAAAACAGATAGTATCGCAACAGCACGCATAATCTAATTGAATATTTTTTATACCAGCATAACCTTGGGTTATATTAATTTGGATGTAAGTCATGAATATAAAGCAATTGCGCCTGTTCCACGAAGTGATGACTACCGGGAAGATTTCTTTAGCCGCCGCGCAGCTCAATGTTAGCCAACCTGCAGCAAGCAAGATGCTAAATAATTTTGAACATCTTATTGGCTATGAACTATTCGCCCGTCTCAATGGCCGCTTGCAACCAACGCCTGAAGCCATCCATTTACATCGTGAAACAATAGGTGTGTTACAAGGGGTGAGTCGCCTACAAGATAGTTTCACCAAAGCGCGTGAGGGCCAAATAGGCAAGCTCAGCATTGCCAGTATCTTTGCTCCAGCGCACAGCTTAATCCCTCAGCTGGCCAGCACACACCTCAACGAACACGCACAAATGCAAATGAGCTTGCAAGTATTAAGCTCCCACGCAATTTGCGAAGGGGTTGCCTCTGGGCAGTTCGAATTTGGTTTAGTCGACAAAAACTATAAGCCACAAGGCTACGATACCGTTGAATTTAAGCTGCCTTGTTACTGCGCCATCCATAGCGATAATCCATTGGCATCCCACGATGTCATTACAGCCAATATTATCGATGATAAAGATTGGGTAACGCTCAGTCCTATCACTGATATTTATCAAGCTCTTAAAGCCTGTTACGCAGATATTGGTAAATCCTTCAATCCAAGAATAGAAGTCAACGGCAGCTTAAATGCCCTCGCCTTTGTCGAACAACAATGTGGTGTCACCTTAATTGACGCGGTTAATATGCAGCATGTCAGGCAGTTTGAGGCGAGAAAAAATATTCTTTTTAAACGCTTTCTACCCGATATCTATGAACCTCTGCTGTTAATTAGCACGAACAAACAACCGCTGTCGATCGCCGCTATTAAATTACGCGAAGAAATCATTCAGTATTTAACGGCATTGTGTCAGCCAGTCTAAACACTCTCTCAGGTAGTTAAAGGTCTTGATATGCCAAACAAAATTTTTGATCCACATTGTCCGAATCTGGGGCTTGTTCTCCACTGGCACATTCATACCATGGTGTCGCGTATTGATCAGTCAATTGATTAAGCGCATCGATATAATTAAGTGCTTCACCGCGTAGACTATCCTTCATCATCTGCCAATTAGGGTAGAGATCTAAGGTATTTAACCAGTAGGCGCGCCCCGCCAAATACCCTGAGCAACCGGCGCGATAGGCGTGAGTCATCATCGTTTGGAATTGCTCCATATCAGCACCCATCGACAACATAATCCAAGGGCGTTGCGCCAGCGCTGTGATCTGATCAAACGGCGCTTGCACCCTCTCCCAACCGATATTTCCTACTCCGGGTAAATCAACAACTTCTACTGGGCTTTCCAACATAAAGACATCGACTTGATATTCAAACTTGGCGAACTCTTTGAGAGCCAACAACACAGAATCCGCTTTGTTTTGCGCGCTAAGCACTGGCGTAGCAAAGTTTACAGTACTCGGATAGGCCAGTAGCTCTAGCACAAACGGAATATCGTATTTTACGCACTGCGCCCCAATATCCCTTACCAACTGTTGCTGATGCGCGTTAACAACGCTATCGCCTTCAGGGCGATACCAGATCAACAGTTTGACGGCATCGCCACCGACACGCTTAATTTTACCGACGCTCCAGCCGTTAATCACGGCGCTAATAGTGGCACCTTGCTCTGTTTTAGCGCTGTGGGGATCTTCTAGTGATAGAAACAAACCTTTATCGGTAGCTAATGCATTAAGGCAACCGGGTACTGCAAAGCAGGGGTCGAGTAACATGGCAGAGGCACGCGATTGAAAGGTTTCAATCAACAAGCGCTTAAAGCGGATAATATCGGCATTGAGTTGGTTAACTGTAAACTTTTCCGCTTGAGATAGCACCGCTTTAATGGGCTCCTCTATCGGCGGACGCTGATCTAACGACGACATTTTAAAATAGCCGTTTTTATCCGTCATTCTACGCATTGACCACTGTTTACCGAGTGCTAAGCTCATAATACTTCCTCATCTTTTTGCAAGATTGCCTGAACAAGGCTCAGGCACTTTATAGCAAAAGATAATACCTTAAAAAGCGTAACAATCAACAGAGATCGTATGACGATCAAAAAGAGATACTATAACAGACCAGTAATTGAAGTATCAACGCACAAAATAATGTTTAAAAGCCATTGATAACAAAGGCGCTATCGCTTTTCGCTACAGTAAATGAAGGGTAAATGAGGTAAGCTATATTTTTACTTGCTCTGGAGGTTCTGTGCAAATTAGCGAAATAACCAAAAATGATTTTGAAGCATTCTGGCCCGTTTTCAAAGAGATTGTATCTGCCCAAGAAACATACGCTTTTGATCCAAAAATTGATTTTGAGGATGCCTATCATTTATGGTGTCTTGCACCTCTAAAGAGCTATGTCATTAAAGAAAACGACACAATCCTCGGCTCCTATTACATCAAAGCGAATGCTGCTGGGCCCAGCGCACATATTTCAAATTGTGGCTATATGGTAAACCCGCAAAGCCGAGGTAAAGGAATCGCTGGTAAACTGTGTTTACATTCACAACAAATAGCTATCGAGCTAGGTTTCAGCGCGATGCAATTCAACGCGGTTGTCTCTACCAACAAAATCGCTATCGCCTTGTGGCAAAAGCTAGGCTATGCAATTATTGGCACAATTCCAAACGCCTATAATCACAAGAAACTTGGCTTTGTTGACTCATTTATCATGCATAAACAACTGGTTGAATAGTTGATGCACTTCAATTTTTGACCTCAGATGTTATGAAAGGGTCATTTCAAAATATAAATGATAAAAAAAGCCAGTGTTATACTGGCTTTTTTGTCGCTATAAATGATTGGCTCCAGTTACGAATTAACGCACTTTAACCAGTGAGAACTTGTTGTCCTTGATTTCTAACTGACGGTAAGTACCAAATACTTCACCAACATCACTGAACTCGATGTTAGTTGCGCCAACGTAATCAACTTCACCGCCTGATGCTAAAATCTCAAGCGCTTTTTTAAGCTCACCTGGGTAAATCTTAGTGCCTGGTGCGTTAGCAACGCCCATCATGCTCGCTTGGATTGAACTGCGATCAGCTGAACCGCCCGCTTGAATAGCAAGCGCAATCAATGCGCCCGCATCGTAAGAGGTTCCATCGTATGGGCCTTCACCGCCGATCTTGTTGCCTTTAGCCATCTTGACGAAATTGGTCATCGCATCGCTAGTTCCGCCGGGAGAAGTCGCAATAGTATCAACCATGTCATTGCCAAAAGCATCTACCAGAGACTGGCCGATCATGCCATCACCTAATGCAAAAGTATCAAATGCACCGGTATCGATTGATGCTTGGATGATACCCTTACCCCCTTGATCTAGGTAGCCTAATACGGCTAATTTGTCAGCTCCGGCTGCTGCTAGTGCTGCCACTTCAGCAGAGTAATCCGCTTTGCCATCTTCGTGTGCTGCAACGATAGCGACTTTACCGCCAAGGGCTTTGTAAGCTGATACAAAAGCGTCAGAAAGACCTTTTCCGTAGTCGTTGTTAGTATAAGTAACTGCAATAGTTTTAGTACCCGCTTCAAATACGGCATCCGCGAGTACTTGACCTTGGCGAGCATCTGAAGGTGCGGTACGAAAGAAGAAACCTTTATCTTCAATGCTGGTCAGTGCAGGAGTGGTTGCAGAAGGTGAAACCATCACAACGCCGTTTGGAATAGCCACAGAGTTAGCGATGGCTGTTGTTACACCAGAACAGTCAGCGCCCATAATGGCGGCGACTTTGTCAGAGGTAATTAAACGCTCAGCAGCGGCTGTTGCAGCGGATGCATCAACACAGGTTGAGTCGGCGCGTATTGAAATGATTTTGCTACCTGAAAGTAACATGCCTGAATCTGAAGCTTCTTTAAAAGCAAGTTCAGCAGAGGCTGCCATGTCTGGTGTCAGTGATTCGATTGGACCTGTATAACCTAAGATTACGCCAACTTTGATATCGGCTGCATGGGCTAAACTTGTTGTTGCCATTGCCGCTGTTAATGCAATACTTAATAAGTGCTTCTTCATCAGATGGTCTCCAATATAGTGTGGTTGGCTAAATAAAAGCCTGAATCTATAATTTCAAAGTGAAGTTGCAGGTTCAGGTAATTAGCCCGTTTTTAATTATTCTACGCTATCGCGTTTTACAGGGACTAATGATAAATACCTGCTTTTATTTAAAACTTTACAGCTTTTGCAATTTCGCATTCGCTGTAAAGTGTAGTACAAAATATCTAAATGTTATTTGTGCCCAGACCGCTCTGGCAATATGCCGCTTGGGCTAAAGCGAAGCACTAATAAGAGCACCCCTCCCATCACCATCAAACGCATATATTGGGCGCTGCCAATTAAGTGAGCACGCAGCTCGCTCGCGGGATCTAACCCTGAAGTGACAATACTCATCATCCAGTTACCGAGAGGCTCGGCTTCAATCCAGATAAACCAGACCAGAAAACCGCCAAGGATAGAACCTAAGTTGTTACCAGAACCGCCGACGATTACCATTACCCAGATAAGGAAAGTATAGCGTAAAGGGTTATATGTGCCCGGCGTAAATTGACCATCTAAAGTGGTCATCATGGCACCGGCAATACCGACCACGGCAGAGCCAATCACAAAGATCTGTAAGTGGCGGGCTTTGACATCTTTACCCATGGCACCAGCCGCGGTTTCGTTGTCACGAATGGCGCGTACCATACGCCCCCAAGGGGAGTTTAATGCCAGTTGTGATAGTGCAAAAAGAATCAGTAGTACGCTAAGGAAAAGCACTGCATAGCATAGCTTAACGGTGATGCCAGAGGCGTCCATGACTAATGTTTTCAAGAGAGCAGTACGCTCATCGCCGGCAAGCGCTGTTAAAGCATCAGCGTTAAACCTCGCGACAAGATCAATAAACCAGCTCGCCTGTTGTAAATCGACTTCAAAAGGCACGGGGCGCGGTAGCCCGGTGACGTTTTTAGCACCACGTGTTAACCATTCTTCGTTCTTAAGCAGTGCGACGATAATTTCGGCGATACCTAAAGTGGCAATCGCTAAGTAGTCAGTACGCAACCCTAAAGTCACTTTACCTATCAGCCATGCAGCGCCTGCGGCAAATAAACCACCGACTATCCACGAGAAAATAATCGGTAAACCAAGCCCGCCCAAAAAGCCGGTTTTGGCGGGATTTACCGCTTCAATTGCCGCGCTTGCTGGATCGTAAAAGTGCCTGGCGAGAAAGTATACACCCAGTGCTGCAATGAAGGTGATCAGGCCACGAAAGCGACGTTTACCCCAAAACTTGTGCAGCATGTAAACAAAACAGCTACCGCCTACTAAACTCAGTAGCGCCAGTGCCATGCCAGTACCGCCGGCAGATTGCGCATCGGCGATAGGTTCACTGGAGACCAAGACAGCCGCCGCACCCCCTAAGGCACAAAAGCCCATAATGCCGACATTAAACAACCCAGCATAACCCCATTGGATATTAACACCCAAGGTCATGATGGCTGAGATGATGCACATATTAATGATAGTCAGGGATACGCCCCAAGACTGGGTGGTCCCGACAAAAATCAGTAGCGCCGCCATGATGCCAAAGACAGTGTACGGGCGCAGAGTAGGATTCGTTAATGGATTCATACGACTTTCCCCTTAAACAATCCCGTCGGTTTTACCAGTAGTACGAGCACTAAAATCACGAAAGAAACGGCAAATTTATATTCGGTGGCCAACAGCTGAACAAGACTGTCCGGCTCCATATCCGTCGGTAGTAGATAGATTAAAAACTTCTTATACACATAGGTAATAGCCACTTCTGAGAAGGCGATAACAAAACCACCGGCAATCGCGCCAATAGGTTTACCTAGACCACCAACAATGGCAGCGGCAAATATTGGCAGTAGTAACTGGAAGTAGACAAAAGGTTTGAAGCTCTTATCTAAACCGTAGAGAACGCCTGCGACGGTTGCCAGTATCGCTGCCAGTATCCAAGTGATACGCACGATTTTGTCCGGATCTATACCCGATAGCAGCGCGAGGTTTTCGTTGTCAGAAAAAGCGCGCATCGCCTTGCCGGTTTTGGTCTTTTGTAAGAACCAGAACAGCGCAGCGACTAAGGCGACTGCTATGACAATAGTGATCACTTGTGAGCTGCGCAGAGCTAACCCTTCAGATAACCCGCTCCACTCTTTGAACTCGCGCGCTTTAAAGATAAAGCGCACACCGTCGGCAAAGCGCTGATCTGATGGGCCAATGATAAAGCGTACTAGGCCGTTCATGATAAACATCACACCCACGGAGACCATCACAATAGTGATAGGTTTTGCGCCAATACCGCGATAGTGTTTATAGACAAATTTATCCGTACCCAATACAAACAATGCCGTCACTGCAATACCCAAAGGTAGTGCTAGCAAGGCGGTCGGTAACGGCCCGAAAGAGACACCCATCGATTGGAACCACCAAGTCACTAAAATAGTGGCCATGGCGCCAAAGGCCATCGTATCGCCGTGGGCGAAGTTAGAAAAGCGCAGTATGGCGAACACTAAAGT
>Ga0209291_1003609_pt1 | contig 11302 bp, 19 predicted proteins | sample GOMGulsemesocosm_FD_184633 | JGI IMG/M metagenome (GOLD analysis project Ga0209291, IMG submission 184633) | Methane-oxidizing microbial communities from mesocosms in the Gulf of Mexico - GOM9B Gulf of Mexico (SPAdes) (version 2) | ecosystem: Environmental > Aquatic > Marine > Cold seeps... | reverse complement strand
CGATATTGACGGCTCACGCTCTAATAAATTATTCCATATCAACTGAGTGATTGAACCACCCGCAATATAGAAATTCGGTAAACCAATACTTTCACATACCTTAGCTGTCTCTATTAATTCGGGAACTGATTCTATTAAAATTTTTAAACTATGATCCATATGACCCACTAACTGCTAACCTCGCGCTAAGCGGAAAACATTTTCACCACCGTTTTACATACTCACAGTGGCGATTAGCTGCTTAATAGTTATGTACTTCGGCCTTGAATCCGCTGGTTTTGAACCACTTTATTTTGCTTGTTGATAAAGGGAGTTCTATCGGATATGGTTCTGGAATGTATGGTTCTACGGGATGTGGTACTTCTATCGGATATGGTTCTAAAGTGTCAGATTCTATGGGATATGGTACTTCTATCGGATATGGTTCTGGAATGTATTGTTCCACGGGATGTGGTACTTCTATAGGATACGGTTCTAAAGTGTCAGATTCTATGGGATATGGTACTTCTACCGGATATGGTTCTGGAATGTATGGTTCTGTAGGATTTGCCAGTCTAATAAAACCTATATGTCTTTTAGAACGTACAGACGAGCTATCTTGCTGATTAACTAATTCATTTAATTTTTCTAACATTTCTTTTTTAGTAAATGACAAGTGATTTGAATTCATGATTATTATCTCCAAAAATACCATATGCTTAAAATTGTTAAAAGAGTAGTTGATGTAATTAAAACTACATCAAGACTATGTTTATATTGCATCAACCACACTACTACACCTCTACCTTTTTGTAACAAACAGTTAACAATAAAATTGAAAAAGCTATCGACAAAGACATCATCGGTACGAGCCATAATACCGTGACATTCAAATACAAAGACGGGAAAACACAAGCAACGAAAACCAGAACTTTACCAACGTTGAAATTTCTCTGGCTCATCTTGCAACATGTGCTTCCCAAAGGATTACAGCGAGTGCGGGATTATGGTTTTTTACATGGTAATGCCAAACGGCTGAGAGTGCGAATTCAAGCTATATTGCTGCATTTGTTCAATTGGAAAATACCTAAACTCGTCGCAACGTTCACTGCGAAAGCCATTAGAATTTGCCCTTGCTGTCAGCATGAAATGAAGTGCGTTGGTATTACACGAACGACCTAGCCGAAAGGTGAACATAATAGGAATAATGGCATTAACATTACAGTTGGAGATATTAAACTTATGGTAAACACTGGCTAGTTAATTGATAAGTAACAAGTCTGTTATTTATCTCAATTTCGCTCGTCTTGGGTTTAACCCCAAGACGAAGTCCCCACCAAGATCAAACACGTAATTTACTATATAAAGAAGGGCTTGGGCTTGCTCAACACTCGAATAAGGTGTCGGCTGAACGACACCTATTCTTATATGTTAGCAAGTTGTAATTAACAGCCTGAACTAATGGTTGTTAATAAAGGCTCACCGGAAGCTTTCCAATGATATATAAAATAGCAATTGGTTGTTTTAACTTCACTTTCAGTCGGTTCAGCTTTATCGAGTACATTTCTCGGTGTGGCAACAACAGCATAACTACCACTTGATACATGAATACGATAAGCCCAGTCATCAACATTTAGCCCCGCCCCCTCGAATATTTCAGGAGGTGATGAGTAGTCTGCCGAAAAGCCTGTTGCAGTTGCTGTGGCCGCCCAAGGTTGATAATTACTACCTTTAACTCCTGAAAATTCTACTTGAGTTTTAAACTCATTTCCAGAAGTAAGCGTCTTACTCTTAAATAAAGAAACTGATGATTTAATTGCACCAATAGCACCTGATATTTTAGCTATATTGGCATCTGACTTTATATTTATATATTTAGGTAGAGCAGTAATAGACAGAATACCCAAAATGACAATTACAACTACCAACTCTATTAATGTAAAGCCAGAGCTTTTGGACAATAATAATTTTTTCTTAACTTTAAACACACTACTTCCTAAAATTAACGAGTAGAACAGAAATAACCTGACTAGCTAACGCCAACATAATATGTAGAGTAAGCTTGGCAGTTTTATTGCGCCTTTTGCAATAAGATTTGTCAAACTTAAGAAATCATAATTTATGTTCTTGTTAGCTCTGACTCAAGATTTACGTTTTAATGCTTTTGCAGCACAATAAAACAATATGGTTATAATTATCGCCGAGACAACATATGCAGGAAACGTTGTTTTCAACATCAATAAACTACTATCAATCCTCTGCTCTTCATGTAGAAAAGGGGTCGCTTGTGAATTAAATGAATAGTTATAGATAGTGAAATTAACGATAAAATTGACGACAGCTAAAGTTATATAAATTAAGAGTGATTTCATTCGCATCTATTTAACCTCCCAAAACCAAACTTCTCGGGATTCATTTAGATCACTTACGCGCCCAAGAAACTCAAGAATACCTCTTGTAAACATTGATGAACTAGTTATTTCATCTTTGTTCCACAGATCAATATGATCTCCACTTCGATTCGGGAAAGATTCATTTCCACGTTGCCAGTAGTCTTTAAAGAAAATAATGCCTGTTTTACTATCAAGATCATCTTGAAATGAAGCTGGGCTAATCTTTTCAACTTTACCTAACCAGTTAAAGCTAGATTTATTAAGCCAAACAGCCATCTCTTCAGCAAGAAGAATATGTTTCATACCCTCATGTCCCCAGCATTTTTTGACTTTGGCTCCGACGGTTGATACACCAGACTTAATTAAGGCATCGCTCAAGTTAATTGCGCAATAGTTTCCAAATGGACTAGATCTGGTCGGCTGCTTATTCTGACACCTTGCTCTTATCAGGCTTTTCTCAGGAAAGTTCTTCCATAATTCATTAAATTGAGACATCGTATATCCTTATACTTTAGATTTATGGTTGCTAACGCCGTTTTAAGCGGCGAGAAATAGTTGGCTAAAATAGTGAGGAACGGTAGCCAACTGTTAGCAGTCCTACTTAAAAACCCTTGTTGAACGAAGCCACTATTCGGCAGAGTAAGCAAGCCAGCATTCATACTAATAGCACCGCCATTATGGTGATATCTTATTGGAGTATTCAGTATGAATTATTCACAACAACGATTTAATTTTCTTTATGAACAACACCTTATCAATTTAAGGTTGCAAGGTAAATGCTCAGCGACCATTGATGCTTATTCTCGTGCAGTTCGACGGATTAGTGCGTATTTCGATAAATCTCCCGATTATTTAACTACCGCTAATCTAAAAGACTATTTCAATAGCCTGATCCAAACGCATTCATAGAGTACGGTTAAAGTAGATGGGAATGGCTGCAAGGGTAGATTAACCTGCCAAAGCTTGGCGCTAGAATGCTTGATGCTATTGTACAGCATGAGAGTTTATCTCTACCTAACCTAAAACAGAAAAAATGGGTCGTTGATTGCCGAAGAGTCGGTTATGGTCTGCCAGCGTTACAATACCTATCACGCTATTTGTATCGAGGCGCATTGCCCAACAAAGATATCATCGACACAGCTAATAACACCGTGACATTTAAATACAAAGACGGAAGTAGAGTAATACGGATTTGTCCTTACTGTCAGCACGAAATGAATGTCCGGAAATAACTTTAGCAACTAAATCTCTACTACATTCTCCCCTAATAGTGATAAAATCTCCGCACCAAAATAACCGAGAAACTCTATGTTTATCCATCATGTTAACGGCATCGACTGGCTGGTGATTACAGCTTTTGAAGAGCTGAAAACTATATTTATCGAAGAAGCCGGTGCGATCCCCTTTTGCTTATCTACCGCCAGCGACTTAAACCTGATTGATCAAACCAAGCGCACTTATGGATATTTGCCTACACTCAGCGGCGTAATCACCGATACCGGCACTTTTCAAAGTCAGGATAATGAAGAAGATTTGAACCCACAGCTTGCCTGCCTAGTCGAGGGGCGTGGTCGGGTATTTATCTATCACGGCGGCTTTGTGGCTTTTGTGGATGACGAGCAAACCTTTATTACCCGAATGGACTGAAAATTATTCAGTAAGTTGAAATCGGCGAGCTGCATCTCTAGCAAGGAATTGGGCAATTTTGAGTTAGCTAGGCTAGCTAACTCGTTCGTGGACAGAAATGCGTTAGATTTAATACTCTAACGCACTAAACTTAGATTAGGAAAAGTATCCTGAAGTATTAAATTTTGTTAGCTAATACTAATTGCGGGAAGCACTTCTGCGAAATCATTATCCAGCATATCTAATACACTCTCATAACCATATTTCGGCTGCCACCCTAATTCTAATTGCGCCAAACTAGAGTCATAAACTCGGTCGAGACTTTTAGGTAAATGCCAAGTTCGATCTGCGAAGTCTTTTGCAAGCTTCGCAGCATACTCTTTTACGACATCATCAGCGTTTAGATAAAGCTGCTCACAACATGTCTTATTAAATGGTGTTTTTCCAGAAATAATATAACGCCTGAACCCCGAAAGACGTTTTTCGATGGCACAAGCATGAGCATTCGCTACATCTCGAGCATCAATACCACGCGTAAGACGATAGAGAGCCATTAAATTTGCAGGTTCAGGAAAGCAGCGAGACATTTGAAGTACAGTGACAGGTAAATTAAACAAGTTTGAGATATTTTCCAAAATCTGCTCTGCTTGTATCTTGGATTTGTGGTAAATCGTTTTAGGTCTAGGAGTAACCGTTTCATTGACCCATCCTGCAACGCCATCAGGCGTTGAAGAAAAACCATAGAGGGCTGTAGTGCTCGTAAACACAAAATGTTTAACCCCTTTTTTTACTGCTAATAGTGCTAGTTGCTCCGTTGCTTTTATGTTGATATCTTCGAATTCGTGGTCAGATACCAAGCCTACATGCGGCGCATGCAATGCAGCTGTATGAACAATGACATCCACATCCTCTACAGCCTCAGTTAACAAACCAATATCACGAATGTCTCCAACATAGTTTACTGTAGAGCAAGGAGTTTTATCTATTCCTACGACTTTGTGAGTCTTCATCAATTTTATATAAATTGCACGTCCTACTCGACCGGCTGATCCTGTAACTAAAATTTTCAACTTTTACTACCTGTTTGAATCCAAGAGTCTATTCTATCAGTTTACGAATGGTATGGTCTTCCTCTTCGGTATTGCATTGACCAAAAAATACCGCAAACAAGTATTTATGAATTAGAAAAATTCAGTCAAAATGCTGTTACTGGATAATGTGTGAGTTTTAACCCTAAGACTAAATGGGGCAATTTTGAGTTAGTAAGGCTAGCTAACTCATTCTTGGACATAAGCGTGTTAGTTGGATCCGATGTGGGCCACTATGTATATAAGACTCTGTTGTATTTGTGTTGCTATGGAATAGTACAACTAAATTATGCGCTTTAATGTCAGGAAAGGATGTTGTGGATTTAAGGTTCGCTGTATAGTTTTGTCTATCTCTATCGCTGAGATTTCCATCTCCAAGCTGTGATACATAATAGTTTACATTACTCTCAAATGTATTTTGATCTGATTCCGCACTAGCCAAATTATAATATGGCGTATACCCCAATAAGAATTCGTTCGAAAGATCTGCCGGACATACGTTATTATAGCTTTTATTTGACTGGCCAACTTTTAAAATCAACCACATATTGGCCTAACGCCCCTCTAATAAGTAAACCACGGCTGACGGGCGGGCGATTTGCTCAGCAAATGGCGTGTCAGCCCTGGCGAATCTTAATTCAGCAACTTTTTATACGATGATTTCATCATCACGCCAAACATCTTCAAATCCATTACGATCTATCATTATTCGATAACTCGGTTCTAAAGCTAAATATTTCATAATGTACGGACAATATTTTTCTAAATGTATGCCGCATAATGGATCAAAAAAATCATCTTTTTCTGAAAACTCTCCACACCAAATATACCAACCTGAAGTGCCATTAACATCTTTGGTTCTGACTGCGTGTAAAGGTTCCTGATTTAAAGTTGATAACGCAATACCAACTTTTAAGCTTAAATCAATTCCGTAAAATTTAGAGCCAAATTTTTTACAAATTTTAGATTGTTCACCCATCGCTGGAGTTTCCTGAATCGTATAACATTTGTTTATGTGAATTTAGTAATCACCGATCTTCTGGTTTTATGTGTTTAGCTTTTGCTGAGAACTCTTTAAGTTCTTCAATACTATATTTGGTATGCACTCTTTCAACTGAAGGAGGCTGATGGTTAATACTTACACCTGTACGCCTTGCCACTTTAGGCCGTATAGGTCGAGAGACAAAACCACCACCGCAATTTGGGCATACATTTTCTAGTATTTCATTTACACATGTTACGCAAAAAGTGCATTCATATGTGCAAATCATTGCTTCAGTAGAATCTGGTGCTAAGTCTTTATTACAACATTCACAATTAGGTCTAATTTCCAGCATATATCAAACTCCATTTTGATTTACATAACGCCCCGCTAATAAGTGACCAAATGCTGGCGGGGGATTTGCTCCGCAAATGGCATGACAGTATTTGTGAATCTTGATTTATTTTCTTGTTAGCTATGTTAACTTCTTAGTGCATAACCTGTTAAACACTTTTTTATATAAAAATAATGACAGAATCGAGATCAGAATAAAGCAAGGTAATACATATAAAAATATATAGGGTGCATTTTCCACTCTTTGTTCCACAGATCAATATGATCTCCACTTCGATTCGGGATAGATTCATTTCCACGTTGCCAGTAGTCTTTAAAGAAAATAATTCCTGTTTTTCCATCAAGGTCATCTTGAAATGAACTTGGGCTGATCTTTTCAACTTCACCTAACCAGTTGAAGCTAGATTTATTAAGCCAAACAGCCATCTCTTCAGCAAGAAGAATATGTTTCATACCCTCATGTCCCCAGTATTTTTTGACTTTGGCTCCGACGGTTGATACTCCAGATTTAATTAAGGCATCACTCAAGTTAATTGCGCAATAATTCCCAAATGGACTAGATCTGGTTGGTTGCATATTCTGACACCTGCTCTTATCAGGTTTTTCTCAGGAAAGTTTTTCCATAATTAAATTGAGACATCGTATATCCTTATACTTTAGATTCATGGTTGCTAAAATTGTGTAGCGAAGCGAAGTGAAACTGAGCAGACTGTTATCAGTCCCACTTTAAATTCTTGTTAGCAGAACTTTAACCGCGAACTGCTGTAACAGTTACCTCAATTAAAACTTGTCCTTCGAGATCTACACCTAAACATGCTCGTTGAGGCCAATGCTGCGGATTTATTCCAAGCCAAGTTTTCCAAACAGAATCCATGATTGGTTTATCCGACATATTAGCAATATACACTTGAGCGGAAACTATTTGAGTTTTATCTGAAGCAAGCTCCAACAAGTTGCTTTGAATTGCATCTAAGGTGAGCTTTGTTTGCTGCTCAATACCAACTGAAGTATCTGAAGAAGTTGCGACAGTCCAAACTAAATCTTTATAAGCAGATGACTTGCTACGTCCATCGTAAATCCCACCTTTTCTCTCGATCATAGAGACTTCCTTGTGCTGCTAACGCCCAACTAACCAGTGCGGTTTGCAAAACGCGTTATTGTAAACTGAATCTGCGTTCAGTTGCTTGTTAGTAGGTCAACTCCAAGGGAGCACCTTTACTTGCTGCCACCTAGCCTTATAGCCAGCGGTCATTTTGTTGTAATTTGCTTCCGTCATTGCTCGCTTATTTGGTTTTATCAACATATCAAATGCATCCTCTACTCCATATGGTGCAAACAACTTGATACTGCTCGAACTATCCAGAGTAAACCCGATGGCAAATGCAGAAAGCCAAGATTCTATGCCTTGTTCGACACGTTCGTATGCCTGAATGGAGCAATCGAACTTCTTGGAATAGCGCTCATGAATGATCGCTTGGTTCTTTACGTCAACGTCTACACAATGACTTAACCGCGAACTAATACGGCTTTTGAACTCATCTTCGGTGAAGATGCAAGTACTGTCGAAATAAACAACATCAAAGTCTTTAACTTGCTCAAGAAGCGGTTTACTTTCGATACTATTCCAGATTATTTGAGTAATAGCACCGCCTGCAATATAGAAGTTTGGCAAGCCTACTTCACGACATGCTTTGGCTGTTTCGATTAACTCAGGAACTTGTTGAATTAGGTGCTTTAGTTTTTGTTTAATCATCCTGACCTACTAACGCCTGCCTCATGTGTCGCAGGTAAATGCAGGCACTTGTTATGTGTAAAACTCTTGTGAATCGCCATGTTCGACATAACCCCAAACCCTGACTCCAGAATTAGTTAAAGTAAACTTTGCCTTATTAGTCAGACAAATACCAATAATTTTCTCGGTTGCATCGATTAGATCAGGTTTCACTAGCTGGCCTACCGGTTTTTCTAATTTAGTGACAATTTCAAACCACATCATAGATTTAAAATCACCATAATATTGTTCAATTTCAGGTGTATGTGTATAACTAAATTCTTCGTCTGGAAAAATGATCCATCAACATTTTTAGACCGAAACAAGAGCATTTCATCAACGTTTTTCAAATCTTCAAACAATGATATCCATCTTGAATTGTTTGATAACGAAATCAAATTTTTCAAATTACTGTCCACTCCAAAATTACGTATAACGCCAGCTTCAGAGGCATATTTAGATAGACTATTTTTTGCGCTTTTGCTTTATTTGCAAAAAACGGGCTGGCTAAATATGTCCTACAGCAAGCTTTTGTTAGCCACTTTTTCAATTACGGAATACAAAGAATTCGAATTAGAAAGGTCAATACATTGCATAATGCTAAGATCTCTATTGTGCTTGCTTACATATTTATTCTTAACATGGTCATTAACAAAATTTCTTATTGATTCATACACATGCAGACCATAACTACCTTTTTGTAAATATGCCCCTGAAATATAACCAGCATCTTTTGCAAATACTGAATCTGGGTAAGTGGTACTTAAACAGTAAGAAATAGCATATTTAATTTCATTGCTGTTATCACTAGCCGACATAGCAGTTACGCTAAAGCTACAAAAAAGTGAAAAAATAATTACTTTAAAGTCCATAACATAACCTTTTTTGAGAGCGGAAAATAACATTTATCAGAACAAAAACTACCATCCCATAAAGTCGTATGACCAGATGCATCATCCCAACCGTCAACTTCAAATACAATGATGCCTTTTTTACCCCTAAGCTCAGGTTGATACGGTTTACTTTTAACTACTATATCTGGCGGCCCAAACTTTTTGGTTAAGTATTTCACCATTTCTGTAACTCTATAGATATACCACTTTTTGTCATCCCCTGACACAGTTAAATTGGGTGGAATATAGCTGACAGGGTGTCCACTATAATTCAAAGATCGGCTCAATCTAATTGCACATGAATTTGTAAAATTATTTGCTTTTACTTTACCTCCAATAAGATCAAAAACATCTTCAGCACTACCTTTTGGGTATGCAGATAACATATTTATAAACATCGGTCTTGGTATACTCATCAATTTATCCTTATCGATTGGTAGTGGCTAACGCCTCACTAAGAGGTGAGTAATTGTTGGCTAAAATGTGAAGCGAAGCGGAACCGAGCCAACTGTTACGAGTCCTGCTTTAGTGACTTGTTATATTTTTACTTGACGTTTCTATTGAGTAATGACTTGTTCGATATATCTTTATTCACTAATTTCTTGTGAAGGTCATTTATTTCTTTTTTGAAACCATCTTGAGAATAAGTAACTAATCTTAATGTACCCTTTAGTATTTCTTCAGAAGTATCTTTCATTTCATTCGCCAAGTAACATACGAATTTATCTCGCTCGCCTTGTATAGTTCTAAACAATTCATATGTTTTTTGAATTTTTTCAAAAGATTCCATATCCAGTAGAGCCAAATCAGAGATGTGATTTTCATAATATTTGAAGTTAAAGTTTCTTAAAATCACATCTTTAAAGCTATGTCCTTTTTGCTGACTTTCGTAATATTGAACCCAATCATTTTTGTGCCTATCAGTATTTATTGATTGAGGTTTTAGCTCTTTCTCTGAATTTATAAAGTCGTCTAATATCTTACAAAAAATCGTGAAAGTAGCATAATTCTCTTTAACTTCCTCTGCTAACAACATCTTTATGGCTTTGATAACTTTCTCTTCATTTTTTCTTTTCTTTACTGAATCAATAAGCTCTCTTACCAAAAAAAGGATAATTGCAATTATGGCGGTAATAGGAATCACGTTATCTAAATTACTCAATTAAACCTCTTAAAATATAACGCTTGGTTCAGGTGCGCCGTAGGTGTCACCTGAACCACTTGTTATGTTTCCCCACCTAGATGTGGAGGTAATATTTTAAATTTTGGAACACTGGCAGGGAAAACAGCGTTTTTTGGTGCAGACGCTGTATAAATTAGCATTGCAGGTAAACTGGTTTTATTATTTTTGAGTGTTGAGGCAGAAACTGAGTAGAAGTTTCCTACTGTAACTTCAGCACAGAGAACATCTCCGCACTCTTCGCAAGACATTTGGTGCATATCTTGACCAGAATCCCCTTTGCGTGTTGAGACAAATGGAGTTCCTTTTGTAAAAGTAAACGAATCCTTTGGAAACCATATGCCAAACCATTTATCTGAGCCAGATAAACTCTGGCATTCTGTGCAGTAGCAAAATACTGAATTAATAGGCTTGCCTGAGCAGGAGTACTCTATTGCACCACATTTGCAACCACCTTCCTGTGTATCCATAAAAATATATTCCTTATTTATTTGATGTTGTAAATATGTATTTGCTTTGAAACTATTTGTTCAAATTTTACTTAGATGTTGATTGATGCTGAAACATAACGCCCTGTTAAGGGGAAAATTGTAGTTGTCTAAATGTGTAGCGGAACCAGCCAAGTGTAATTTATCCCGCTTGAACAGCTTGTTATATTCAACTCTATCATCATGCCTTGAGAGCGTCTAGATGACTGTAAATACACGCATTCTTGGGCGTAGTTGTTTAATTGGTACTTTACGAATACGTTAATATGAATCACTTGATTAGCTATAATCGTAAATTTTTCACTCTGAACGCCTAATTTACAACGCTAAAAATATAAAAATAATAGTTTTCGTTTATAGAGGAGTAACGTTACTTGTGTCCTTGAGGTGGACTAGTCTTAAGTGAGATTGATGGCATATGACTGAAGGAAATGAACCTTGAAATATAACGCTGCCTTAAGCTGTGAGTGAACGTGTGCCATGTCTGAGCGACAGCGAGTTCGGCACGCGTTTACGAATCAGACTTAAAGGCTTTGTTATAAATCTGG
>Ga0209291_1003605_pt1 | contig 11315 bp, 7 predicted proteins | sample GOMGulsemesocosm_FD_184633 | JGI IMG/M metagenome (GOLD analysis project Ga0209291, IMG submission 184633) | Methane-oxidizing microbial communities from mesocosms in the Gulf of Mexico - GOM9B Gulf of Mexico (SPAdes) (version 2) | ecosystem: Environmental > Aquatic > Marine > Cold seeps | place... | reverse complement strand
TCCTGCTACTTGTTCAGTAGGAGGTAATTTTGATATCTCTTTTCATGTACAAGGTGGTTTTGGGGATGATTTCCCAAATGAATTTAGAAATGTAATCCAAGTTATTGGCCCTTTAGATGTAATAATCCCAGCAGCAGTTAATGATGGGGTAGTTCTAACTAGAGCAGGGTATTCGGTAACTGGGGTATTTAGTTTACCAGATTTAAGTATTGATTCCGTAGTAGATAGTCCGGGTGTATTCAGAATTTACGATGCTGGGTATGGATCGCTTGAGGAGTTTCGTCCTTTTGATAAAACGAGTACTATAATGTATTGTAGTATTCGAATACAATTGGAATTAAATGATTGTACACTTCCTGCTGGGCAAACTATAGAAGTAGTAGGATCACATTTAGAACAAGGATATGCGGAAGAACCTGCAAAAGAAGTTATCGAAACTAATTACCCGATAAATATTGCTAGTAACGGAAGTGGGTTTGTGTTTGGGGACCTAAATATAGATGTTGTAAATCCTTTTTTTCAAACTGTAGAAGCTGTAACGAAATACAAAATTAATATTGATAATATTAGTACTCAACTGGCAAAACATCCATGGATTAAATTTACATACTCTGATGACTTAATTACGCTTAGTAATTCTGTAATTGATGGATATGAAATTGTTGGATCAGTTTATGATACAAATACATTATTATTAAAACTACAGCCAATTAATCCTGGTTGTGGAATGGAGGGGTATATCGATGTTGTATTAAATGATTGTGGTTTTGAAGATCAATATGTTGATATTCAGATAGAAACTGGGGTTTCTTGTGAGCCTATCACTGATGATATTCTTAATAATAATGGTGCTATTTGCCCTTTAGATATTGATAAAAAGGTAGAATTAGAAATTATTAAATCTAATTTAAGAATGGATGTAATACCGCTTTTCGATAGTAGTATTCCTCTTCAATATTGTGATTCTTTCCAGTATATAGTACAAATATTTAATAATGAAAAAGCAAATATTACTAACCCAAGTTTTCAAGTAGATGTGCCAAATGGTTTTGATATGAATGTCCAATACCGTTACCCTGTAACTGAAGCAATTGACCCTACTAATTTTCAATTTTATAATTCAGGGTTTTCACAACCAATAAATATTGTAAGTGGACAATTATGGAGTTTAGAAGAAGTAAATGGAGTACTTCCTGGGTATATAGTTAATCAATCTGATTATTTAAATAATTACTACCAATTATTAGTGACGTTTACACCTACTTGTGGTTATGACGGAGTAAGTCCTATTAATTTTTCGACAAGTGGTATTACTAATTGTAATGAAGATAAATACATAACTTTTCAATCAACTCCAATATTTATAAAGTTAGATGAGCTAAATAATTATGCACATCAATTGTCTGTTGATGTGGAACAAAATGTTAATTTAGGGAATTACACAGCCATAGTTCATTATGTTCCAGATACTGATATCTCGGATTCATTAGGGGAGCTTACTGTTAGTTTACCTGCTGGAATATATTCTTCAGATAATTTAAGCTTTACATTACCATCTACTGGAGGTACTGATTTCATGTTTAATTTCACAACGGATTCTGAATATTGTGGAGATATAAATTTTCTTATAGATACAATAATAGATGTAGAATTAGGTTGTGATACAGATATAACTTGTGTAAGGAGAGTTCAGTTACAAGATACATTAACAGAAAATATTTGTATTCAAGAGTGCTTTATTAAAAATGTGGATGTAGAAACTATTATAGGTATTTCTTGTTTAAATTATAGCTTAAATGCTATTTCTCCTTCTATTAGTAACGGTAATATAGATTCTTATGCTTGGGTATTAACAGATGTAAACAATAATTTAATAGGTAATTATTCAGGTAACGAAATAGAAGTTGACTTACCGAATGTAGGGGCTCCTTTTACTGCTGTATTAACTATAGTTGGTATGAATAATGTTGGTAGTATGTGTCAATTAGAAAAAGCAGTTATTTTAACTCCAAGCTGTGAACAATGTAGTATTGATGCTGAAATTACTATTTCAAGAAGTAGAGATGTTTGTAATAGTGTAACAATAACACCTAACGTAACTGTTTATAATGGAGAAATCAATTCTTACTCGTGGAACATATATGATGAGCAAGGAAATGAGGTAGAAACAATTCATTCAAATACAATTATTCCAGAGTCTTTAATTTATGAGTTTTTGGGGAGTGGAACATATAAAGTGTGTTTAGAGGTTAATAGTAGTAATTTGTTAGGGGAGACTTGTAATGATCTAATTTGCAAAGAAGTAGTAATTAATTGTGCACCGTGTAATGTAGATGCTAAATTTAGTGCTAAAAAGATAAGTGATTGTGCTTATCAATTTATCAATCATTCAATAGTAAACAATTGGAATGATGTTGAATATTTTTGGGATTTTGGTGATGGGAGTACTAGTACTGAGTTTGAGCCAAAACACACTTATACTACTGGTGGTAATTATGATGTATATCTTATTGTTACAGCTTTAAATAGTATAAACGATAGTTGTGAAAGTAGATTTGGACCAATAAAAATTGAAGCTAATAGTTGTTATCAAGATGAAGGATGTTTAGATATTACTGATACAACAGATGTAGATTTATTTCCTAATCCTAATAACGGAATTTTTACTTTATCTTTTAAAAATTGTATTAAATATTGTGAAGTTAGTGTTTATGATGTTGTAGGAAAAGTAATTTATCGTAAAATAATGAGAAACGATAACCAGGTTTTTATAGATATTTCTAATAGTGCTAAAGGAGCTTATTTTGTTAAAACTTCGAGTAATACTATGAGTAAAACTAAAAAAATTATTATTGAATAAAAGTTGTGTTTTTTGATTTGTAGTATGATTATAATTTTGTGAGTATGTAAGTTTTTTAATGATTTAAGACTAACATTGAATTAAATTAATTATATTCAATCTTATATGAATAAATTCTTTATTTCTTCACTTCAAAATACCTTAGAAAAATCGCTTGTTTTATTAGAAAATTTGCCAGAGTCTATTTATATAGATGATTCTGTAGGTCCTTTTTACTCAAGTATAGGTGGTCATATTAGACATATACTGGATTTTTATTTTTCAATTTTTAAAGGATTAAATAATTATCTAATCGATTTAACAGATAGAGAGCGTAGTACTGCTATTGAAACTGATGTATACTTCGCAAAAACGGAAATAAAAAAAGTTTTAGCTGAATTAGAGAGTTATTCAGAATATGACTTAGGAGAGAAGTATGAATTGATTGATGACTTAGGACAGGGGAAAATATCTATACCTACTAACTTATTTGCTGCTTTTACTCAAGCAAATTCACATACAATTCATCACTATGCAATTATATCACAACTGTTGTTTGCTTTTGAAATTGTAATTAAAGATAAAACGTTTGGGTATAATCCAACAACACCTGCTAAGGTTTTTAAAAACACTAATCGTTAAATAATGCCTTTATAATCGTGTGTAATCCTTTCATGGTGATCAGTATAGCTGCTATGCAAAATAAACCAGCTATCCCAATTGTTAGAAAATTTCTTAATTTAAATCCTAAATGCAATAAAAATGGCCCTGTAAACATAAAAAATAAAGCGATTGCCATTAATTTTATTCCTTTTGATAAAATTTCTTTATTTGTTCTCATTATTATAAAATGTTGTTGCATTACGAACTGACCCATGTTTTAGTAAAAGCTCTTGTGCTAAATTATGATCGATGTTTAATAAGTTCATAATCATTTGAGTACCGCGTTCAACTAATTTATCATTAGAGAGTTGCATATCAACCATTTTATTACCTTTTACTTTTCCTAATTGTATCATAGTTGCTGTAGAAATCATATTTAAAACTAATTTCTGTGCAGTACCAGCTTTCATTCGTGAGCTTCCAGTAACAAATTCAGGTCCAACAATGATAGTAATTGGGAATATAGCAGTTAATGCTAAAGGACTATCTTGATTACAAGTGATGCATCCAGTTGTAATATTATTTTCATTACATTTTTCTAAACCTCCAATAACATACGGTGTTGTTCCTGAAGCAGCAATACCAATTACGATATCTTTATCTGTGATATTTTGATTTTTTAAATCTATCCAGGCTTGCTCGGTATCATCTTCAGCATTTTCAACAGCTTTTCTGATTGCATCATCACCTCCAGCAATTAATCCTACAACTAAATTATGCGATACACCAAAAGTAGGAGGGCATTCAGAAGCATCAACTACTCCTAATCTACCACTTGTACCTGCTCCAATATAAAATATTCGACCACCATTTTTTAATTTAAGAACTGTTTCAGTTATTAAATTTTCGATTTCAGGTAATGCCTTTTCAATTGCTAAAGGAACAGTTTTGTCTTCAGTATTAATGTTTACAAGTAATTCAGAAATAGTCATATTTTCTAAATGATTATAATTAGAATCTTGCTCAGTAGTTTTAGTAAATTTCATAATACAAAATAACAAATTTTGATAATAACTATAACTAAAAATCTAAAAGTATTTTTGCGCTTGATACTGTTAAGTTTTTGCTATATTGCAATACTATGTATCTGTGTATAAATAATATAATTAAAAACTAATAATATATCTTTCATATGAAAAAAATAGTACTATTGGCATTGGTTTCTTTAGCAATGTATTCTTGTAAAAATGATAAAAGTAGCAAAGATGTAGCTGTTACGAGTTTACCAATTGATATTGAAGTAAAAAAAGAAGTTAAAATTAAATCTGTAACAAGGAAAGATTATTTGGCAGAATATAAATTTGGTGAATATATTCAAGGAAAACAATTAAATAGGGTAGTGCGAAGATTTAATGAGAAGTCATTACCTTATGAAATAGAAATAGAAGTTATGGATCCAGATGACATGGGAGTTTCTTCTGGTGATTCATTATCAATAGATCCATTAAATGGGAATGTGTTTAAGTATACACCAAAGAAAAACGGAAATAAAATTGAAATGTATGGTGTAAATGGTGATTTAGCTGAAATATTAATACATAAAGATAATACAATGTATGGGTACACGGCAAGTAATGATAAAGAACCTTTTGTTGTTAGAAAATATGATGAAATAGGGAATTATGATTATCAAGTTATTAATACTGGGGATGATTTTTTATATGTAACTAAACATGTTATTATTGATAAAGATGAAAATGGTTTTGCTACAAAGTCAAATGCAATGTGGTTCCAGTATAAGAAAAGAGCAGATATAAATTATAATAATATAGATTTTTCTTCTTTAGAAGTTGTTGATAAAAACTATCAAGTTGTAGAGTTTAATTTTGAACTTTATTAAGGTTGTGTGTAACATTTTGAATTAGTGTTATATATTAATATTTAAAGGTAGTAATTTTATATTACTACCTTTTTTGTTCTTATATGTTTTTCTTTTAATTTACTGTGTATTTAAAACAGTTGTAATAGAGTTGTTTTAGCTTGTTAGGTGGGGTTTCATCTATGTCATATTCGACCTTTCTCCTGTAAATAAAGTTGATACAGATGATTTATTAGATAGGGTAGATAAAACAAAAAAAAGCCAATGAAATTAATTCACTGGCTTTTATTTTTTATAGAGAGTCAATCTATTTCAACATAGGGTTTAAAGTTATTTTTTCTTAGCATACTTGGCATACCTATTTAATAACTGTTGTTTCCTTTTGTTTAATTTCGATTGCTGATTCGAGATGTTTTGTTTTTTTTGGTTTTCTACTGTTTGCTTTCTTGTTGTTTGTTTTTCAGTATTATTTGTAACAAGGGCATCTTTTTTTAATGAAATTTTTTCGGATTTATCAATAACTCTGCTGTTGAGTTTTGAATTATTTTCTTTAATTAAGTTTTTCTTTTTTTCTTCTAACGTAGCTAATCTTTTTTGTTTACTAAGCTCACGATTATTTTTTGTTGAATTTATTCGCTTGGTTGTTTCAGTTTTAATTTTTGCAAGCTTATTAGTTCGTTCACTTGTTCTAGCCTTATTGGTATTATCGACGGCAAGTTTTTGTTCGTCACGTAAACCTTGATAGTAAGCTTTTTTCATAGCCTCCATTTCTTTGTATACATTATTAACTGAAGTATTATCTACTGGTGTTTGAGAAAAAGATTTCCCTGTACTTATAAGTAATAATAATAGCGTTATTCTTTTCATCCCCCAATGTTAAAAGATTAATTATTTAAAAATCAATCAAATATAAATTAATTTGACAAATAAAAAAACATAAATAAACAAATGTTATTCTATCTTTTAATATGAAATAAAAAAGCTTCTGACTAATCAGAAGCTTTTTTAGATAATATATTTTAATCTTATTAGTTAATACTTGCTAAAATAGTGTTCAGCGTAGTGCTTGGTTTCATTGATGAAACTACTAATGATTCAGTAGGAGCGTAGTAGCCTTCCAGCTCAACAGCATTACCTTGAATTGTATTTAATTCATTGATAATAGTAGCTTCTTTTGAAACTAATTCTTGAGCTAATTTAGCAAATGTAGTTTGTAAATCAGTATCTTTTGTTTGTTTAGCTAATGCTTCAGCCCAATAAGTTGCTAAATAAAAGTGTGATCCTCTGTTGTCTAATTCCCCAACTTTACGAGAAGGGGACTTTTTATTATCTAAAAATTTATCCGTAGCATCATCTAATGTTTCAGCTAATACTAATGCTTTGCTATTGTTATTAGTGCTACCATAATGCTCTAATGAAACAGCTAATGCTAAGAATTCTCCTAAAGAATCCCAACGTAAGTGATTTTCTTTAGTGAATTGTTGAACGTGTTTAGGAGCAGAACCTCCCGCACCAGTTTCAAACAAGCCACCGCCATTCATCAAAGGAACAATAGATAACATTTTTGCAGACGTACCTAACTCTAAAATAGGGAATAAATCAGTATTATAATCACGTAACACATTTCCTGTAACTGAGATAGTATCTTTTCCATCTTTAATTCTATCCAAAGTGAAATGAGTAGCATCAATAGGAGATAAAATTCTAATATCTAAGCCAGTAGTATCATGGTTAGGTAAATATGTATTTATTTTCTTGATTAATTCAGCATCATGAGCTCTATTTTTATCTAACCAGAAAACTGCTGGAGTAGTAGAAGCTTTAGCTCTTACTACTGCAAGTTTAATCCAATCTTGAATTGGCGCATCTTTTACCTGACACATTCTCCAGATATCTCCAGTTTCAACGTTGTGTTCTAGTAATGTAGTTCCGTTTGCGTCAATAACTCGAACAGCTCCATTAGAAGCCATTTCAAATGTTTTGTCATGAGAACCATATTCCTCAGCTTTTTGAGCCATTAAACCAACGTTAGGAACAGTTCCCATCGTTGTAGGATCAAAGGCACCATGTTTTTTACAGAAATCAATTGTTGCAGCATAAATACCTGCATAACTACTGTCTGGTATAACAGCTTTAGTATCTTGTTGTTTTCCTTCAGTATTCCACATTTGTCCAGATGTACGAATCATTGCAGGCATAGAAGCATCAATAATTATATCCGATGGAACATGTAAATTCGTAATCCCTTTATCAGAATCTACCATTGCTATATCAGGTCCGTTTGCATAAGCAGTTTGAATATCTGCTTCTATTTCTGTACGCTTATCTGCAGGTAAGTCTTTTAGCTTACCTAATAAGTTTCCTAAACCATTATTAACATCTACACCTAGTTCTTCTAAAACAGTTGCATGCTTATCAAATACATTTTTAAAGTATACTCTTACTGCATGACCGAAAATGATTGGGTCAGAAACCTTCATCATAGTAGCTTTCATATGCAATGAAAACAATACATTATTTGCTTTAGCATCTTTAATTTGCTCATCTAAAAAGGAAATCAAAGCTTTTTTATTCATTACTGTAGTATCAATAATTTCACCTTCTAATAAGCTTAAATTATCTTTTAAAACAGTTTTGTCACCATTAGCTGCTGTAAATTCAATTTTTACAGATGTTGCATTTGCGATGGTAGTAGATTTTTCGTTATGTGCAAAATCTCCAGCACTCATAGTTGCTACATGTGTTTTTGAATCAGAACTCCATGCACCCATTGAATGCGGGTTTTTACGAGCGTAATTTTTTACAGCTTTTGGAGCTCTACGATCAGAATTACCTTCACGTAATACAGGGTTTACTGCAGAACCTTTAATTTTATTATAACGTGCTTGAATAGCTTTATCTTCAGCAGTGTCATTATCATCTGGATAACTTGGAATAGCAAACCCTTGTTTTTGTAATTCTTTAATGGCTGCTTTTAATTGAGGAACAGAGGCAGAAATGTTAGGAAGTTTGATAATGTTTGCCTCAGGTTTTTTTGCTAATTCTCCTAATTCAGCTAAAGCATCAGGAACTTTTTGATCATCAGTTAAAAAATCAGGAAAATTTGCTAATATTCTACCAGCAAGAGAGATATCTTTAGTTTCAATAGTCACACCTGAAGAAGCTGTAAAAGCTTGTACAATTGGTAAAAATGAACGGGTTGCTAAAGCTGGAGCTTCATCGGTTTTTGTGTAAATAATCTTTGCTTTTCCTGACATGATTGTTTAAATTTATAGTTAACACGGTAAGGACTACCGTTTATATTCGGTTTTACCTTAAAAATAAGGAACTCAAAGATACCGATTATTGAACGATTTTAGAATAATATGAGAATGAACTTCTTTCAATGGATGAAGTTTTACTAATGTGATAAATTTCATATTTGATATTTTAGAACTGTATAAATTATATGATCGTTTTTTGTGAATTTAACGATTGTTTTTCGGCATACTTATTGCTTTTTTAATAGTAACAATAATAATCAACTATAAATGATAACTACAGAAACAGAAAAGATAGATAAATATAAAAAATTAGCTTTAGGGATTTTATTCGATGCATTAGGTTATGTGTCATTTATTTTTCCACCATTTGACATCGTTTGGGCACCACTTTCTGCCTATTTGATGACAAAACTATACAAAGGAAAAAAAGGAAAAATAGCTGCAGCTATAACTTTTATTGAAGAAGCTCTTCCGTTTTTAGATGTAGTCCCAACATTTACCCTTATGTGGTTGTACACTTTTGTTTTTAATAAAGAAAAATTAAGCAGTGATGTTATTGATGTTTAATAAATAATTGTATAATAAAACAAATGGGCTTCTAAAATTAGAAGCCCATTTGTTTTATTATAGCTTGATAGTTAAACCAAGAATAATATTCCTTCCTTGATTGTAGATACCATCATTTTTTAACCTTGATAAATGATTGATGTATTGCTTGTCTAAAAGGTTATTTACTCCGAAGTTAAATATATAGCTAGCCTTTTTTGTTTGTAATACTGAATTCATCCCTAAATTAACTAACTCATAGTTTTTTGAAGCGGTTTCAGAACCACTTATATTCTGTTGCTTGAAAACATTTTTTAAACTGATAAATGCATCCGTATTCAGCTTGGAGTTTTTAGTTATTGTAAATGCTAAATTAGTGTGAATAGAATTGGCAGGTATCAAAGGTAGGTGAGCTCCATTGCTTAATTTACCGGTAACCGTTTCGAAATTACTACTAATATGTAACCAATCTAATGGGTGAGGGTGTAAGTGTATTCCCAATTCACCACCATAAAGAGTAGCGTTTTCTTGTAAGTACTTAAATATTTGTGCATTTTCAATGGATTCAGAAGTAGGGTTAAGGTAGATATAGTCATTAATACTGTTATAAAAACCGTTTACAAAAAATTCAAAATGTTGACTCTTGTAATTTAAATTTAAATCTAACTGTACATTTTGTTCATTAGTTAAATTTATATCTCCTATTTCGTAACGGTTACTTCCTTCATGTTCTCCATCTGATGTTAACTCAGCTAAATTTGGAGCCCTAAATCCGCTTGCAAGATTGATACGACTAGTTATTTTATTGGTTAAATCAGTTTTAAATCCAATAGCGCCATTGAAACTATTAAAACTTTTGTCCTTGTTAATTGTATTTATATATATGTTTCTATAATCATAGCGTAAACCGAATTGTATCGCATGCTTTTTCCAATGATAATGAGATGTCCCAAAAATACCAGCGTCGGTTGTTTTAGCATCGGGTATTAAAGTTTCTAATCCAAAATTCTTATTTTTTTGATACATACCTTGTGATCCGATAATAATTTCAAAATCATTAATTTCTGGTAATTCGTATTTAATATTATAATTAAACGTGCTTAGGTGCATTTCCAGAGCAGGTTCTAACTTTTCTTCAGTGTGCTCATCTCCTTCATGTTCTTCTTCCTCTTCCTCTTCATGATGATGCTCCTCTTCAAATTCTTTTCTATTGTTAAATGTATATCCAAAAATCATGTCAAGTTTTCCTTTGTTTAAGTTGATTTTTGTATGTGAGCTTATTACATGATTTTCGATAGATTGATTTGGTAATAATGGTTTGATATTTTGGTTTTGACTACCAATACTTTCAGGTATGCCTAAGCGGCTGAAATTGATATTATAACGGATGTCATTAGTTATTTTATTATTCCCAAAACCAACTCCAGTTTTCAAGTCATATTCTGAAAATCGTGAATTAGTTACTCGTGTTTTGTTAAATTTATAATCAGCATGTTGTTGTAGAGAGAAACGTGTTAATAGTTTTAGTTTTTCAGTAGTTTTTTTAAGCCCAAAATTAGTAGTTATCCCATTTGTGTTAGAAAAATATTTAGAAGAAATATCGATACCTAAGGAATCTAATGGAGCATATCGTTCTGGGTTTAAGAATAATACACCACCAATAGCATCAGAGCCATAGAGTAGGGAAGCAGGGCCTTTTATGATTTCTACACTTTCAACTCCAGCAGTACTAACACCAATACCATGTTCTTCACCAAATTGTTGGTTCTCCAATCTGACTCCTTGAGTATAGACAAGCACTCTGTTACTACTTAACCCCCTAATAACAGGTTTTCCTATTCCGCTACCAGTACTAATTTGATTAACACCAGGAACTTGACTTAATTGTTCTGATAAATTATTAGCATCAGTTAAATCAGAGGCTTTTATTTTTTCTACTTTCATAACATTGTCCTTCTGTAATTTATGAAATGGAGCAGAAATAAGAACACCTTCAAGCTCTAAAGCTGTTGGGTGTAATTGAAAATTGATTGTAAGATCAGAATTAAGATCTATTTCTTTATGAATACCTTGATAACCTAAATAAGAAACATGAAGGTTATAGTTACCCGAAGGTAAGTTTTCGATTTCATAAAAACCATCAGAACCTGTAGTGGTTCCGTTATTTAGTAGCTTGATGTAAATG
>Ga0209291_1003602_pt1 | contig 11321 bp, 7 predicted proteins | sample GOMGulsemesocosm_FD_184633 | JGI IMG/M metagenome (GOLD analysis project Ga0209291, IMG submission 184633) | Methane-oxidizing microbial communities from mesocosms in the Gulf of Mexico - GOM9B Gulf of Mexico (SPAdes) (version 2) | ecosystem: Environmental > Aquatic > Marine > Cold seeps | place... | reverse complement strand
ACCATCAACGTCAATACGACGCACTTTTCCTGTATGACAAAAATCAACGCCGTCGCTAATTCCAATGGGCTGAGCGGTAATAAAATTTCCGCTAACCACATTAATCTTAGCGCCTTGCATGGGCGTATTAATTAATCCCATGGAGAGCTGTGCATTAATTTCAAATTGCAATTGACCGACGACTTGTTTGATAACGTTAAAGGAATTGTCGTTGGTGACTCGTTGTTGTTGGTGAAACTGTGTTGTAATATTTTTGTCTTGTAAGGCTAGTTCGATTTGAGGTCTGGCCCCATAAACAACGACTATCTTAATACCCAAAGAATTTAATAGAGCAATATCGTTAACAATGTTGGAAAAATTTGGATGAGCTATGCACTCTCCGCCAATCATTATGACAAATGTTTTGTCGCGATGAGCGTTAACATATGGGGCTGATTGACGAAACCAATTGACTAAATCTGTTGTGCGTTGCACCACTATTTTATTCCTTTAGATTGAAATGATCTTTTATGCCTTAAAACGTAACAAAAATTGATTTAATAAACGAGCGCTATTTTTGCTATATTGCTGATGGCTGTCATATATGGTGAGCGTTTCGGGTGTAAACGCCTTAGTTACATGTTGGTTTTCTTGCTTTTCAAACGTTAGAGAAGCGAGTTTTGCTGTGCCTTTTTTCATTGTGATCAGATCTACGTGAGCAACCAAAGCTAAGTCTAGTGTCTCTATAATGCTTTTTATTTGCTTTATGGCATGAATAGGTAAAAGTAAATAAAGCAGACCATTAGCAGACATTAGGTTGTTACATCGCGTCATTAACTGTTGATAGTTTAGGGTGTCAGTATGGCGCGCTGTATTTTTAATGAGATCACTGTTTTTTAGATGATTATCAAAAAATGGTGGGTTTGAAATAATCAAATCAAAAGTATCATCAGAGTGAAAGGTGTTGAAATCACAATGTTGGACTTTAATGTCATGTTGCCATTTTGAATGCGTGATGTTTTCCTGTGCTTCAATAGCGCTGTTTTCAATGAGTTCTATCGCCGTTACGCTTTTAGCACCTAGTTGCATGGCCATCAAACTGAGAATACCTGTTCCTGTACCTACATCTAGCACGCGAGGTCTGTTTTTAATAGGTATCATAGAGCCAAAGATAAGGCTGTCGGTGCACACTTTCATGGCATTTTTGCGCTGGATAATTGAAAACTGTTGTAATTTAAATATCGACATGGTGTTTTTTCAGTTGTTTGATCCAATAACGGTTTGGATTGAGTTGATTTAGTAAGTGTTGGTCTATGGGCATCGGCTCATTTAACAACTGACAGGCTAGTATTTCACCAAGTATGGGCGCCGAGCATAATCCTCTAGATCCTAAGCCGCCGAGCATAAATAAATTAGTGTGCACAGGGGATGAGGTATAACTGATCGCAGGTTTCCCTTTGTTTAAATCATGATAAAGCTTGCGCGTATTGTCATAATGCGGCACTGCGCCAACCATGGGCATATGATCTTTTACGCTCATACGTACACCGACTTTACCACCAACAATATTATCAGTTAATGTATTGTCTTGGCCCACCTTACCTTGACTAATAGTCCGTTGACTAAGAGTGCCTTGGAATAATTCGGGTAAATCTGATGTTAATTTACTAATATTTTGATGATGTTCTTGATCGTTAACGTCATAACTAGATATATCACGATTAAAACTCGCACCAATACAATGTACACCTTTAGCAGAAGGGGTCATGTAACCTTGATAACACAAAACAGTTGTTAGCGGTGCTGTGTGTTCTGTTTCACGTAAATGGCTCACTTGTCCTGAAGTAGCGTAAAGCGGCAGTTGCTGTGTTTGCTCAAAATTGGCTAATTCATGACCGTTGGTCAATATAACAATCTCTGCATTAAGTGTTGTATTGTCGCAGCACTTTAATCGCCATTGATTCTTATGATTAGTTAACTCAGTGACCTTGGTGTTATAAATTATTTGCAATAACCCTGATTCTTGCTCATTTAATAACATATTTTGAGTCATTTTTAGTGGTGATAACCAACCACCGGCCGGATAAAGTAAGCCACCTTGCGCCATGGGCACCCCTGTGAACAGCGTGGCTTGCTGCTCTGTGAGAGGCTTAACCAACAACGGTGTGAACATTTGTGATGCGATAAGTTTTTGTTGCGCGCTTTTAATTTTTTCATTGTAGGCAACTTGAAAGACACCGCAAAAATCACCACTGGAAGGATCAGACTCTATAAATGGACGATACATTGACAGTCCAAAGCAAAACGCTTGGCTATAAAATGAAGATAAGGGGTCGTGATTACTGTTGAGTAACGGATAGAATCCACCTTGGCGATTGCCTGATGCACCTTGCGCCACGACAGAATCTTTACAAATTAAGCGGCATTTAATCTGACGTTTACTCAGTGCTAACACAATTGATGCACTCGCAATACCGCCGCCAATAATAGTAACTACAGGAGAATGCTCATCAGCGTCTTGAAGACCAGGGCGGAAGAACCAAGGGTTTTGAGCGCTTATTTTATCCGCACGCTCAAAGCGTCCTGTGAGCATTTCACGTTTTTTGCCAAACCCTTTGGTTTTTGTCATTAAAAAGCCAGCTTTGATCAAACCGCGGCGTACATCCCCAGCAGCCGTAAATGTTGCCATAGTGGCATTGTTAGCTGATAATTTTGCCATATTATTATAAAGAGATTGGTTCCACATTTCTGGATTTTTACTGGGAGCAAAACCATCGAGAAACCAAGAATCAATAAGACCGTTCTCGCCGTGGGAAAGCGTGGTTATCGTATCTTTAATATCCCCAATCCAAAGATCTAGAATAATCTGTGCGTCAAAGGTATTTTTTAATGGGAAAGTGAGTCTATGACATCCCGCAACGGGTAAAGGATATTGGTGTTGTAACATGGCGGCGTTATGTTTTACATCTGTCCAACGTGCATGCGAATTTATTAAATCATTAATTTCTAATGGGTATTTCTCAAAACTGGTAAAATATAATCGGCGCAGCGGATGATTGGGGTTATTTGACCTGAAAGATGCAAAGGCTTGCCAAGTGACTAAAAAATTAAGGCCACTGCCAAAGCCAGTTTCACCAATGACATAAAATGATTGAGTTGTAGCCGCCCATCTATCGAGCAATTTATTTTGCTCAATAAAGACATAATAAGATTCTGCCATACCATCGGTGGTTGAAAAATAGATGTCGCCAAATTGGGTCGAAGTTGGCTCACCCTGTTCATTCCAACTCAAATCAGCGGTAATGATTTGATTTTGTGCTTTTTTTTGCAACCGTTTAATACTCTCGATGTATTTTGTGCGGTAGTATATCAGTAATATTTATATTTATAGTGAAAGCTGACCACTAAGGTAATAGAAAGTTATTACAATGCTGACAGTTTATGAGAGAACAGGATTTAAAATGAAACGTGCAGTAATCACAGGTTTAGGTGTTGTATCAAGTATTGGTAACAACGCAGAAGAAGTTACGCAATCGCTACGAAGTGGTCGCAGTGGTATTAGTTACTCTGAGCAATTTAAAGAGATTGGCTTACGTAGTCACGTTTGGGGCGCTATTAATTTAGACCCAAGTGAATTTATTGACCGTAAAGCATTACGTTTTATGGGTAATGCAGCAGCATATACGTATGTCGCAATGCAACAAGCAATAGATGATTCTAAGTTAACGCCTGAAATGGTATCAAATTTCAGAACGGGTATTGTTGCTGGTACTGGCGGTGCATCATCAAGTGATCAAGTGATCAGTGCTGATAAATTGCGTGCTAAGGGTGTTAAACGTGTTGGTCCATATTTAGTACCAAAAATCATGTCTAGTACTGCCTCTGCAACGCTAGCTACGCCGTTTAAGATTAAAGGCATCAACTATTCAATTAGCTCTGCTTGTGCAACCTCTGCACATTGTATTGGCCACGCAGTTGAGCAAATTCAACTGGGCAAGCAAGATATTGTTTTTGCTGGCGGCGGTGAAGAAGTTGATTGGACGTTAGCCATGGGCTTTGATGCTATGGGCGCACTGTCTACTAAATATAATGAAACCCCAGAAAAAGCATCACGTACTTATGATGCAAACCGTGATGGTTTTGTTATCTCTGGCGGCGGCGGCATGGTTGTTGTTGAAGAGTTAGAGCATGCATTAGCACGTGGTGCTCATATCTACGCTGAAATCGTTGGTTACGGCGCGACATCAGATGGTTTTGATATGGTTGCACCTTCAGGCGAAGGCGCAATTCGTTGTATGCAACAAGCGATGGCAACAACTGACGGTGACATTGAGTATATCAATACGCATGGTACATCGACTCCAGTTGGTGACGTTAAAGAGCTTGGCGCCATCAAAGAATTATTTGGCGATAATGTACCAGCCTTTGGCTCTACTAAGTCGTTAACGGGTCATGCGCTGGGGGCTGCTGGTGTTCATGAAGCTATTTATTCATTGTTAATGATGAAAAATAACTTTATCGCACCATCGATTAACATTGATGAACTTGATGAAGAAGCCACAGACTTGCCGGTTGTAAGAGCGTTAAAAGAGCAATCATTAACAACGTTAATGTCTAATAGCTTTGGTTTTGGCGGCACAAACGCGACGTTGATCTTCCAGAAATTTGAAAAATAAATACACACGCATGTGTTAAACACTCGTGTATAAAAGGTCAACTTCGGTTGGCCTTTTTTATTGTCGGTACTTGTTCGAACCAAGGATAACTTGCTGTTTTGCGTCAGAGAATTTGATATACTTTGCCGCACTAAAAGCTAGGTAGTATTTTGTAATGATAAATGTGTTGGCCGATGAAAATATGCCGTATGTCACCGAGTTATTCGGTGACTTTTCTAATATTGTATTCAAAGGTGGTCGTGATATTACGCCACAAGACCTTGTTGATGTTGATGTTTTACTGGTACGTTCCATTACCCAAGTAAATGAAACGTTGTTGTCTCAGGCAAATAAACTCAAGTTTGTTGGCTCGGCTACCATAGGCACCGATCATATTGATAAAGCCTTTTTAGATGCTCAAGGCATTGAATGGAGTAGTGCTCCTGGCTGTAATGCTATTGCTGTAGCACAATATGTACTAAGTGCCCTCATTAATATAAGCGTTGGGCAACAATTTGATCTTGCGGATAAAACTGTAGCCATTGTCGGTGCGGGTAATATTGGCAAGCAATTAGCAAAACTGTGCAGCGTATTATCGATTAATCACTTTTTCTGCGATCCACTATTACAAGAGGCAGGCGCTCAAGGTGATTACTGCTCAATGGATGAAGTCGTCAAAGCCGATATTATTTCATTGCATGTGCCTATTACGACATCAGGTGAATATCCAACTTACGAATTATTTGATGCGGTGCGTTTATCACAACTGAAACCCAACGCCATCTTAATTAATAGTTGCCGCGGAGACGTGGTTGATAACGCCGCATTAACGCAACATATTAAAAATAACCCTCAATTTACCGCCGTTATTGATGTGTGGCAGCACGAACCAAACATTAATCATGATTTGTTAAACGTTGTTCACATCGCGACGCCGCATATTGCAGGGTATAGTCTCGAGGGTAAAGCACGGGGCACATTTATGCTGTATCAAAAATGGTGTGAACTTAGCAATCAAGTCGTTGAAAAATCATTAGACTCATTAATGCCTGTGGCTAATGTGAACAACGTCACGTTACAAGGTGATATTAATTTAAATGATATAAAACAGCTTGTTAGAGTTTGTTATGACATTAGAGATGATGATGACTTGATCAGACACTTTGGAAAGTCAGGTAAAGGCTTTGATAATTTACGAAAACAGTATAAAGTGCGCCGCGAATTAAGTGCATTAACCGTTAACGCAACCAGTGACAAAGATGTTGCGTTATTAGCTGAACTCGGGTTTAGCAGTTTTAAGATTTAGAGGAAGCAAACTATGTCAGAACAATTTAATATTGGTGTTGTTGGAGCAAATGGCTCTGTGGGTAAATCTATTATCGATCTTTTAGAAGAACGTGATTTTCCGATTGAACGATTAACCGCTATCGATGTTGATGTAAGCGATGATGCAACAGCATTATTCAAAAATAAATCTATGGCGGTTAAAGAAGCTAAAGATGTTGATTGGACATCTCTTCATATCGTCTTCTTTTGTCATACAGACGAAGTTTCACTTAAATTCGCACCATTAGCGGCAGATGCAGGTGTTGTGGTTATTGACAGCACTAATGCGTTTAATCAACGTCTTGACGTTCCAATGGTGATCCCACATATCAACGGTGATGCGATTGCGGACTTTAGAAATACTAATATTATTGCGAGTCCTGCTGCGAGTGTCGTTCAGTTATGGACTGTCTTAAAACCAATTTATGACAATGTAGGTATTAGCCGTATTAATCTTATGTCACACCACTCAGTTTCTAGTGCTGGTGATTTAGGTATTAAAGAATTGGCACGTCAATGTGGATTGTTACTTAATGGCATGGGCGTAGAAGACAACCCGTTCTCATCACAATTAGCCTTCAACATGTTGCCAATCGTTGGCGTAGAGTTGGAAAATGGTTCGACAGATATCGAAGAAGCCGTTAGTAATCAAACGAATAAGCTTCTTGGAGATGACTCTGTGATGATTAACTCTACCGCAGTCATGACACCTGTATTTTACGGTATGGGTCAAAGTGTTAATGTTGAAATGAGCCAAGCTACGGATCCTGACCAAGTACGTCAATGGTTTGATGAGGTTGAACACATTGAGATAGATGGAGCACATACACCCACTCAAATTGATGATGCTTCAGGCACCGACTTTGTACATGTGGGCCGCCTTCGCGCCGACAACTCTCATCCCAATGGCATTAATTTTTGGAGTGTGAGTGATAACGTTCGTACGAGCAGTGCATTAAACAGTGTTAAAATTGCAGAGATGTTAGTGCGAGATTTTTACTAATATCAATTGTATTAACTGACTGTTAAAACGCCTTTATTTGAAGAAATAAGGGCGTTTTTTTATGCTCTTTGGAAATTTATAGGCGATTTACAACGTCGATGGCATTGTTATTGCTGGTTTCTTATGGATATTAAGTCACTTTTTGGCCATTTATTGCAATGAGATGGCATTAAGCGCTTGGCTTAAGTTTATTTGCTGATAATATAACGTGTTAATATCTTGATAAAAAATTAGTAGCCTCATGCTAAACCATTTATCTGTTGTATAAAAAATTATAAAAATCGGTTGGTTATCAAACCGATGAACAAGGGACCATGATGGACTTTTTGAATCGTTTTCTAACAGCATGTATTTGCGTTGTTATTCCTTTATTTTTTGTAAGTGCGCTTAACGCTCAACCTATAGAATTAGTTGGACCGAAAAATAAAGCGGCAAAAAGTAATAAAGCGGCCATTTATGGCCCCGTCAAGCCAACTGATACACTGTGGCGTATTGCTTTTAACCATCGTCCTGATCCTAAGTTAACTATCGACCAAGTCATGATCGCTGTTTTTATGGCGAATCCTCATGCGTTTAAAAATAATGATATTCACTCCATCACCGACGGTACAACGATAACTATTCCATCGGCAAAAGATATCGCTACAATCTCTGACAATGCGGCAAAATTACGCATAGCCAATAATAGCCAGCTTAAAACCTCAGCCAATCGTAGTGCTGTAAAACAGCCTGTGATAACGAAGACAACACCTGTCGTAGCACAACCCGCTGTTGTAACCCAACCTTACAAACAACCAGTAATTGAAGATAAAACTCTGGTTGATAATGCCGTACAGCCAAAAAATATCACTGATAATAGCGCAGCACAAAATTCACAATTGGCTATTGCAATGTCTGACATGCAATTGTTAATTAAAGAAAACGAAGAACTGCGCGGCCAGATTAGTGCGTTGGATAAAAAGCTTGATGCAATGCAAACGCAAGAGGCTTTGGATCTTCAGGCGCATGAAGAGCTCGCTCAATTGAAAGAGCAAATCGCGGCTATCGAATTGGCAAAAGATACGGCTCATGAATCGATCTTTAACAACGGCTGGGTTGTCGCTACCTTAGCCAGTATCCCTTCCGTGGCTTTATTGGGTGGATTATTCTTTTGGTTAACACGTCGTAATAAAGCGGTGGTCGAGCCAGAGCAAGAGGTTAAAACAGTTGAGCCGGAAGTTGAAACCGAACCAGATTTAGAGATTGATGATGATTTACTGTCTGAAGAACTCGATGATGACTTATTGATCAGTGATGAAGACGATGATTTACTTGAGATTAGTGACATTGATGACCTGAGTGAGCTCGATGATTTACCTGACTTAAATGATGATTTGTTATCAAGTGACGATGAATTACTCGTGCCTACAGATTTAGATGATGTTCAACTTGATGACAATTCAGTGGTTGAAGATGAATCAGACGATAACATTTTAGCGCAAGACGATTTAGAAGCATTGCTAGCACAAGCTGACGATCTGGAAGAAGAAGAGGCTACAGGTAATCCTGATTTGTCTGACGATATCGTCAGCGCCGATGATTTAGATGCGTTGTTAGCACAAGCTGATTCACTTGAAAAAGATGACAGTGACGACATTATGGCTGATGATGATATTGATGCATTATTAGATCAAGCCAATAACGCCGTTGATAACGATGATATTGACGCTTTACTCGATGAGGCCAATGCGCCTGTTGCCGATGATGACATCGATGCGTTATTAGCAGAGGCCAATACGCCTGTTGCAGACGATGACATCGACTCGTTATTAGAAGAAGCTAATGCGCCTGTTACAGACGATGACATCGACTCGTTATTAGAAGAAGCTAATGCGCCTATTGCAGACGATGACATCGACTCGTTATTAGAAGAAGCTAATGCGCCTGTTGCAGACGATGACATCGACTCGTTATTAGAAGAAGCTAATGCGCCTGTTGCAGACGATGACATCGATTCGTTATTAGCAGAGGCCAATGCGCCTGTTGCCGATGATGACATAGATTCGTTATTAGCAGAGGCTAATGCGTCTGTTGCAGACGATGACATCGATGCGTTATTAGAACAGGCCAATGCGCCTGTTGCAGATGATGACATCGATGATTTGTTATCTCAAACAGATGCATTGATTGAGGACAATACAGATACATTACCTAATGAAGACATCGATTCCTTACTCAATGAAACGGATGTGCTTGCAGAGGATGATGCACCGTCAATTGATGCCGATGATGTAGATGCGTTGCTTAACGAGACTGATGCCATAGTCGAAGAAGATGACCAAATTGACAGCGCACAAATGGCCATTGATCACAAAGAACTTGATGACTTATTGAACGACACTGATTCGTTACTTGAACCAGAGCAATCAACTGTTAGTACATTAGAGCAATTATCACAGTTAGACACTATTGATGAGCCGTATTTATTAACTGAAGATGTTGAAGATGAATATGAAAAAGACGTTGAGTTTGAATTACCTCAGGAACAAATGCCGCCGGTCAGTATTGATGAAATTGATAATGCAACATTAAATGAAGAAGTATCAACGCAATCATTAGCACCCAGTGAAGAAGCGCAGCATTTGGTTGATGCATTGGACAATATGCTAAAGCCTGAACAAAGTAGTATTGGTGGGGATAACGTTACAACAGAGCTTGACGAATTTATAAATCCACAAGCGATAGAGATAGACGATAGTGAATTAGCACAATCGATGGCTGAATTTGATGAAAACACAGTTATTCCAGCGGCAAATTCAATAGACAATTCTATCCCTGAAAGCACCGTAAATGAGCATCAACAAATTGATGCCGAAATAGAATTAAATGAACAACTACCAAAGTTTAAAGAAGAGAATAGTTTCATCGATATCGATAAGTTATTGGATGAGTCAGCAATGAACGAACAAGAATCAGAACCTTATCAAAATGTAGATTTAGATTTGGGCTTAGATGAGTTCCCAGATATATTGCCTGATCCTCAAGGTGTTGATGTGGATATTGATCCTAATGGCGCGTCGAAAAAACTTGATTTAGCGCGTGCATATTTAGAAATAGATGATGAAGACAGTGCACTGGATATGCTTGAACAAGTAAAGCAATCAGGAGATGAAGCTCAAATCAAAGAGGTTGAAAAGCTATTAAAACGTCTTAAAAGCTAAGAAGGTATTTATTTCTCTTTAAACAGGCGCATTATTTCGGGATAATGCGCTTTTATTTTGGTTGGTTGTAATTATGCGCATTGCATTAGGTGTCGAGTACAATGGTTCGGCCTATTACGGATGGCAACGTCAGAAAGACGTCATTTCCGTTCAGGGTGTTCTAGAAAAAGCATTGTCTAAAATAGCAAATGAGCCAATAACAGTACAATGTGCAGGTCGTACAGATACGGGCGTTCATGGGACTGGTCAGGTTGTGCATTTCGACACGACAGCAGAGCGTGATGACAGAGGGTGGAGTTTAGGCATCAACACTTTATTGCCTGATGATATCGCTATCCGATGGGTTAAACGTGTTTCAGATGACTTTCATGCGCGATTTAGCGCCAGCAACAGACGTTATAAATATATTATTAGTAATGGGCCTTTACGTCCGGCTATATTATCTGCAGGTTTAAGCCATTATCATCAACCCCTTGACGAGAATTTAATGATAAAAGCAGGCCAATGCTTTGTTGGCGAACATGATTTTACTTCATATCGAGCACTACATTGCCAAGCTCATTCCCCAGTGCGTGAAATAAAGCACTTGAAGATTGAACGTGTTGGGCAATTCATTGTGATCGATATAAAAGCGAATGGCTTTTTGCACCACATGGTACGAAATATTGTTGGTACGTTGATTAAAATTGGTGAAGGTAGTCTGTCAGTTGAATCACCAACAGAATTTATTGATAATAAAGAGAGAGCACTTGCGCCGCCAATGGCAAAAGCGGGTGGACTGTATTTAGTTGAAGTTGATTATCCTGAAAGTTTCGAATTGCCTAGGCCTGCCATTGGGCCTTTATTTTTAGGTTAAATGTTAGACGTTCAGTTGAATTTACACAACGATCGTACCAAACTCCTAGCGTTAGACCTAAGGGTAAGACCAGTTATCTATGTCTTTTACCCTTAATAATATGCTTTAATGACGCCAGTTTTAACACTTTACGTACTGTGTGCTGTTTTATGAACGAATTTCATGTTGTGAATAAATAAAACATTGCAGAGATATATCTATAAATAGTCAAAAATTGTAAGCATTTGTTGCTATATAGCAATACTACGTTACTTTTATCTTGTTTGAATATTTACTATGGTACGGACATAAGTGCTAATGGT
>Ga0209291_1003599_pt1 | contig 11324 bp, 8 predicted proteins | sample GOMGulsemesocosm_FD_184633 | JGI IMG/M metagenome (GOLD analysis project Ga0209291, IMG submission 184633) | Methane-oxidizing microbial communities from mesocosms in the Gulf of Mexico - GOM9B Gulf of Mexico (SPAdes) (version 2) | ecosystem: Environmental > Aquatic > Marine > Cold seeps | place... | reverse complement strand
TAAACTAATTGAAGAAAACAATACAAATAGCCCAAGATATGATACTCCTATATTAACTAGAGGATAAATTAGAAATGCAATAAATCTACTCCCCACACCAAAAACTTCAAGCCAATTATCAGTATTTAATGCAGTATTATAAAAAAAGTGTACATCAAGTTGTTTCCCCGCTATCCAATTCCAGTGAAAAAAACACATTGAAAAATGCATCAGAAACACTCCTATTAATAAATATTTTTGATACGAAGTTCCTGCCTTCCTATATTCCTTATTTAGAAAGAAAAGCACTATCAAAAATAGCGTAATTATAAAAACTCCATTTACAAACAACTTGTTTTATTATTTTGTATTTCTTTTACAATTTCTTGTGCCAATGAAAATGAACAAGTAAACCCAGGACTTATAATATTTAAAACATGTGTGCTATTTGCAGTATGTTGAATAATAAAATCTGTTACCAACTTATTCGTTTTTTTATTATACAACTGAGCTCTTATCCCTGGCTTCTTCTTTTCATACTTAGAACCAAAGGCATCCTTTACCATTGTTTCAGCCTCTTTTATTAAATTATTAGGCCAGTAATACTTAATTTCTCTAATTGCTAAATTTCTGTAATTAAAAGAATTAGTGATAAATAATTTTGCGTTAATCGCAAGTATTTCAATGAATTCTGACAGTTTAAATTTAGAAAAACCTTCATAGTTCTCTCTCCAAAATGCCGGTGAGGCTGAAGGACCTATTTTTATATCATTAGTAGATGTTATAGTGTAATGAACTCCTAAAAACGGAAATTTTAAATCTGGTACTGGATATATATTTATTTTAGTAGGCACCTTACCATTACTTACTTTCATATAAATTCCTTTAAAAGGAAGCAAGGTGTATTCTTTTGCTAAATTATAATCTTGTGCAATTTTATCTGCATACAGTCCAGCTGCATTAATCAAGTATGAATATTTTACATCTAATGCATCTGAAAAAGGAGTATTAAACAAAAAAAATACTCCTTTTTCTTTTAATTTCTCTTTTAATTTATGTGATACTTCAACGGGATTTACTGAAGCTGTTAGCGGAGAATATAAAGCTTCTTTATACGTACTTATATTTGACTCTATTGCTACTGCTTCTGCTTCAGATATTAATTCAGTCTGAACTCCATTGGCATCAGCACGACGTTTAATTTCGTGTAACTGTGTTAATTCGCTTGCATTTTTAGTAACGACTAGTTTTTTAGTTTCCTTAACTTCTATTCCGTTTTCATAACAAAACTCTTTCATTAAAGCATTCCCCCTTAAACAATGTTGTGCTTTTTTTGAATCTGAATTATAATAAAATCCTGCATGCAAGATCCCACTATTTCTACCACTAGCATGTTGCGCTACTTCTTTTTCTTTTTCAATAATACATATTGTAGCATTCGGCTCTTTGTCTGTTAATTCTTTCGCTATAGCTAAACCTATAATTCCAGCTCCAACAATTAAATAATCGAAAACATCATCGTTCTTAGTCATCATATTCTATTTATTCAAACATCAAAAGTATTGCTTTTTTTATTCTTTCTCTATCTTCATCTAATAAATTAGAACCTGACGGCAAACATAGCCCCTTCTTAAATATTTTTTCCGAAGTTCCATCTCCATAAAAACTAAACCCTTCAAATACTGGTTGTAAATGCATGGGTTTCCATGATGGTCTTGATTCTATATTAAATTTTAATAAATGTAACCTTAATTCTTCTCTTGAAAAACCAGTGATTTTTTCATCAATTAAAACACAACTCAACCAATGATTTGACATATATAAATCTGAAGGCCTATTAAAAACTTCTACTCCAATAATATTCTTAAATAGGGATTTGTAAAATTCATTATTATTACGTCGTTGTTTAATGTTTTTATTTAGAACCTGCATTTGTCCACGACCAATCCCAGCTAAAACATTACTCATTCTATAATTATAGCCTACAGTTAAATGCTGATAATAAGGTGTTTTTTCACGAGCTTGAGTAGCAAAATAAATAGCTCTTTCTTTTTCTGATTTCGTTTTACAAACTAAGGCTCCCCCACCTGAAGTTGTAATAATTTTATTCCCATTGAAGGATAAAATCCCATAATCTCCAAATGTCCCACACATTTGGCCTTTATAACTTGACCCTAATGCTTCAGCTGCATCTTCAATTAAAACAATTTCATACTTTTTTGCTATTTTACTAATCGAATCCATATTGGCTGCCATACCATATAGGTGAACAACGATAATTGCTTTTGGTTTTTTACCCTTTTTTATGCAATCATTTATCCCTTCTTCTAAATATTTCGGAGACATATTCCAAGTATCTGACTCACTATCTATAAATATAGGTATTGCTCCTTGATAGCATATTGGATTTGCTGAAGCTGCAAAAGTCATGCTCTGACATAATACTATATCATCCTGAGAAATCCCAGACATAACCATTGCCAAGTGTAAAGCTGCTGTACCAGATGACAAGACAGCTACCTTAGAATTATTTCCTAAATAATTTTCTAAATCATCTTCAAACCCATCGATATTTGAACCTCTAGAGGTTACTTCATTATTTTGAATTGCTTCAAAATAATATGAATATGTATTAACTAAACTTACGTTTGACGATGATAAAAGTATTTGATTATTACGTTTTTTTTTAAATGATAACAATTGCCCTATAGGGATGTACGAACCATCCTCAATATTAATAGGCTGGTCTATTTTGACTCCATTACCTATATATACTTCTTTTCCAATTTTTGCTCCAGCAGAAATAGTTACTGAGGGCATAATCATTGTGAAATCGCCAACAATAACATCATGTGCTAATATTGCTCCCGTATTTATATATGTAAAGTCAGACAGCTTAACATTTACTGTTAGCACTGTATTTATAGCAATAACATTTCCTTGACCCATCTTTAGTGTTTCGAGATCTATCGATGAACTAGGGTGAATAATATTTGGAAAAACAAATCCAATATTAATTTCAGAAAATATTTTCTTTTTAACTCCAGGATTTCCAATACCAATAACAATACTTAACGTTTTTTTATAAGATCTTAAATCAGATAAATTACCTAAATAAGGTAATCCATTTACATCTCCTATATGTTCTGAATCGTCAAAAAAACCAATGATCTCCCATGTTAACTTAACCTTATTTATTGCCTTTATAATCGCACTAATTTCTCGTCCTAATCCTCCAACCCCAATTATAGCTATTTCTTTAATCATTACTTATTTTATTGAATAACTTAAAAATAAGCACATATGATAGCAAACTTATTAAAATTACGGCCGTAACAACAATCCATTGAAGATAAATCTCTAATTGATAAGTATAGTATACCAAAACATTTATTAAAACTTGAATGAGTCCATAATATAATGATATTTTTAGGTGCGACCATTTTTTCACATCTGTTAACTTTTGATAAACATGACACCTGTGTGCTTCCGTTATATTTTCTCCTATTATTTTTCTATAGATCAATGTTAAAACAGCGTCAGTTCCGTACACTAAAAACAGGAGAACTAATACAGGGGCTTGTAATTTCACATAAAACAAAACAACCAAAAAAAATAATATCATTGCAATAGAAATACTACCTATATCTCCAGCAAAAAAACGTGCTTTTTTCCTGAAATTAAAATACCCAAAAACTATTATTGCAATTACTAAAAATACTAATAACTGATTATCTATAATTTGATTCTGAAAATTAAGTGCGAAAAAACCTAACAATACTGATAGAGAATAAAAACCTGTAATTCCATTTATACCATCCATAAAATTATAGATATTTATAAAACCTATTCCAATAATAAAAAAGAGAAATAATAACAATTCGCTTAAATTTCCAATAATAGTAATTTGATATAATACTAAAAATATTGCTATGGCTTGAAATACTAATCTTAGTTTAGATGATAAACTTATTAAATCATCTATATAACTAACTAATGCTATAATGGTCGTTCCTATAAAAAAAAATGGGTATTGAAATTTAGAATATATAAAATAAATTAATATGGCAAAATAGAATAAAATCCCTCCGCCACGTATAGTTGGTATAGAGTGAGAACTTCTATGATTGGGCTTATCTACAATATTAAATTTCTCTGCAATCTTGATATACAGAAAAGCCAAAATTATACAAATCAGTAATACCGATATATTTAAAAGCATTTATCCAAAATTTTTAATTGTTTTAATTATTCCTTGAGTAACTGTTATTGGCAAAGGCTTCTTTAAAGCCTTTAATAACTTAGAATTGTCGACTATATAATTTTCTGTTAATTTTTGTAATTTCTCACTATTCAAAGGTATAAAAGAAAAATTATCTCCAACCTTAGCGATTAAACTCATAATCCATTTAGGTATTTTTACTACATAAGCTTTATTATTATTTGCTTCTCCAATTGCTTTAACTAATTGATTAATTGACAATGTTTCAGAATCAGATACGTTATAAACACCTTTTTTAAGATGAAGCTGCAATATTTCTGAAATCACAAAATTTAGATTGTCAATATTTAGAAATGATCGTTGGTTGTTATATTTTCCTAAAGGAAAAGGAACCCCTTTTTTAACAAAAGAGTATAATAAATTAAGGTTTCCTTTATTCCCAGGGCCATGAATCATACATGGTCTTAAAATAAACACCTCTCTATCTTTAGGGAGGTGTTGTAAAATATAATTTTCAGCCTCTAGTTTTGATTTCCCATAAGCTGTTTTAGGAGCTGGAATAACATCTTCAATTAGTTTTCCACTAACAGAATCAGCTACTGCCTTAACAGAACTCATATATATAAATATTTTACAATTACTTGACAAAAATACATTATACAAATTTTTAGTAAGCTCTGTATTTACCTTAAAATATTCACTTGAATCTGATGAATTTTTTAAATCATGTGCCTTACCTGCAAGATGAATAAATGCATGGCTATTATTTAAATGAGATACAGATAATTCTTCATAAGTCAAGTAATCACTCGATCTTGATACTCCTTTTATTCTATATTGATTTTGTAAGTGCTTCTCAATATTACCACCTACAAACCCTCTAATTCCAGATATGTATATATTAGCACTCATTTAATTTATTATATATTTCTAAATGTTTACTTATCACCATTACTTGTGAGAACTCTTTTTCTGCTTTTAATCGAGACTGTACACCCATTTTCTCTCGTAATTTTTTATCTAAAATCAACTTTTCAATAGCTCTAGCTAATTCATTGATAGACTTGACAGGTACTTTAAATCCATTTTTTCCTTCATCGACACATTCTCTACAACCAATAGCATCTGTAGTTACTATAGGCCTACCTATTGCACATGCCTCAATTAATGATTTTGGCATACCTTCTCTATAAGAAGGTAATACGACAATATGTGAATCTTGATATATTTTTACCATATCTTTTTGATAGCCTATCCACTCTACATAACCATCTTCTTCCCACTCTCTTAAATAAGATTCTGTAACTCCTGCCTTATTTTCTGTGTCAGCTAAACCAGATAACACAAAAAGAACTTTACCTTTATAATCTTTTTTTAAAAAATCTGTTACAGCCCTAAACTCTTTAACACCTTTATCCCATAGCATTCGTATAGGCAATAATATTTTAATTACTTCTGCTTTTGGGAATAATGAGTGCTCGAAAATTTCCAAATTCACACCTGATCCTTTTATAAAAAAAACGTTATTAAAACTTGAAAGTATCCCTAACTTATCGATCTCTTTATGGTCGTCCTTATTTTGAAAAATAATTCCCAAATTTTCTTGATTAAACCCATATTTCATTAATCTAATCATGCATTTTTGCACAATACTTTGCCTATCACTTGTAAAATTATACCCTAAACCACTTATTGCATTTACTGTACCATGTATTCCTAATAATTTAGACACAACACTTCCATAAATCACTGGTTTTAACGTTATGTGATGAACCATATCTGGTCTAATTTTATTATATATCTTATAGAAATTTAAAAGGGTTTTAATTTCATTAATTGGATTTGTACCGGATCTTGAAAAAGGTAAATTTATAAATGTTATTCCCTTTGATTCAATCTCTTGAGATCTTCCAGTATCTTCACAAGCCACATATACATCCCATCCTTCTTTAACAGCTTGTTCTGCAATACATAATCTATGCGAAATAAAAAACCAATCTACATTAACAACAAATAACAACTTTAAATTACAACCTTCCATTACTTTTAATTAATTATAATTTTTTAGATTAAACAAGACATTTTCTTTAAAAAAGGAAACCTGAGAGACTCTTTTTTATTTATTTTTAACTCACAAATTTACGTATAGTTTTTAGTTTCCTTAGAAAAACTTATTACTTAAACATCAGCTACTTTTTTAACTGATGAATTAGCTAAATATATAATAATAATAATGTATAAAAATGGTATATACATATATTTTTGCCTTGAGGCTAGCCCCAAATTATAAATAGTCTGACTCAACAAAGACCAAGTAATTAACACAAATACTAACATTACATTTTGATAGAACTGAAGTCTTTTAATAAACCTGTACGTTCCTTTCTTAATCAAAAAAGACAATAATAAAATGACTAAATAAAGATTTTCTATAGAAACTAAGTACTTAAATATATTATCAGCTTTCCAAAATATGGGAAGATATGAATATGCTAACATTTTTTCTAAAAAATTAGCATCCAGGAAATTCACAACACTTCCTTTTGCGTTTTCTCGAGCAGATCGTGAAGCTGTCCGAAAAAAAGCTTCTTGAATACTTTCTATTGAAAATATATTTACTCCAAATTTCTCATTAATAACTGGGCTTAGAAAAACAACAAGGCCTACAGCTAATACTGGTATCGTTATTTTAAAAATTAATTTAAACTCTTTAGAAAAAAACAAAACCACCCCATAAGATGTCAATAAAAAAATAAAAATATGTGGTCTAATTAAAAATACCATCAAGCAATTAAACAGAAAATTAAACGATATTAGTTTATTATTTTTTAACCCAATAAAAATACTTATCATAAAATATAACATTAGATTATCTTTTCCTATGCCGGATGTAAAAAAATGGAAGGTAGGTAATAGCAATAAAATTAAATATCTTTTTTTACTTGTTATAGCTTCTGACAACTCACTTAATAACAACTCGTAAATTTTACAAAATCCTATTAATCCAATTGTAGTAAAAATGAAAAACAAATTAAAATACGAGGTCCCTATTTTAATAAAAGGATAAATCAGAAACCTTATAAAACCTGTTCCAAGACTAAATAACTCACCCCAAGAACTCGACTCAGAAGCTGTTATATAATAGCCTATGGTATCTAATGCTGCATTTAAGCTCACAAAATAGAATAGCAAACCAATAATAAAATGCTCAAGAACAAGAATCATAATAAACTGTTTGCTTGATAAGGATTTACAACTTATTTTATGTGAAAACTTTTTTAAGTAATAAAAATTGCACCCTAAAATCATTAGAGCCAAAAAAATATTAAACGAATAAAAATACAAGACTCTAATTACTTCCATAATTTACTATACCAAAGTGTATTAAATACACAAAACACCATAACTCCATACATACGATAAAAATAATTTTCTATAAATAAAATACCTACTATTAATATTAAGAAATAAAAGTATGTAGGGTTTTTATCTATTAAACTATTCTTTAGACAATTATAAAACATTACAAGAAATAAAGACAAAACTACTACCCCTCCTGTCATCATCAAAAATAAATAATAATTATGCGAATTTAATTCATATGAAAGGTAATAATTTTTATCGCCCTCAACAGATAGGGACTCGTAACATTTATTTAATTTATCTTGTTGATTTGTAATACTATGTCCAAATAAAATATCCTCTTTAATTATTCCTGAAGCACAATTAAAAATATTAGCTCTATATTCTATACCTGATTTTAACTGTTCAACTATCTTACTATCGTTAATTATTATACTACTAAGACAAAAGCCAAATATCAATAATGAAAATAAACCTATAACAAACCCTGTTATTATTTTAGTTTTGAATATTTGGTTAAAGACATAAACTGCTAATAAAAATAGTGTTATTAAAATGATGGGATAAGATGACATTATCAATAATATGGCTAGAAACAAAACCATTATAACAATAAGAGGAATTTTATACAGCTTTTCTTTTTCTAAACCATACATTTTTAACATTAATAATATTGAAATCGCAATAAAAGATGAATTATACAACTTATTGTAAAATAACCAAAATTTAAGACCTTCTCTCTCATCATATAAATAACCTCTATAATTATATAAGTATTTAATATATTCTAAAAAATCAAATTGGTTATAATTATAAATATACATCTCATAAAATCGATTATGAAGGTAATATAATACAAATAAAACATAGAGTAAATTAGCTAGTATAAACACTAAATAAATAACATTCAGTTGACTTTTATTAAAAGGCTCTTTATAAAAGAAAAAATAAACAAAAGGCAATACAAAAAAAGGTATTAATCCTTTTACAATTTTTAAATCTTCAATTACATTATTTGAAGTAAATAAAATTGCTAAAATTACTAAGACCCATGAATTAAGTTTAATAAAATTTAAAACATTAAGTTTTGTAGCGTTATTTTTTAAGTTTTTATAGCCGGAAATGACATTAATTAAACTCCAAATAATAATTAATTTAGATACTATTGAAAATTGAAGAATAGGAAATAATAATAAAGGTAAAAAACTCAAAAAACCAATATTTTTTAAATTATCGTCAATATATCCTTTTTGCAGCATTTTTATTTAATTATTGATGGTTTATAGCTTTTACTATTTTTTTTGCAAAATTATTTATATCTCTTTTCTCTAACTCTTGATTAAAAAATGCTCTATTTTCATTAGCATTCTGATTTAAAACTAATTCTAAAGCAATGGCAAGCTTATTAACACTATGAGTATCACAAATAATTATACCTTTTATATCTTTTACTCCTCCAGCACACAATGTACTAACTACAGATGTATTCTGAGACATCATTTGTAACAAAACATTAGGAAAACCTTCTATTCTTGAAGATACCACACATGCTTTTGCATGTTTAAAATACGGATACACATTACTTACGAATCCTTTCAGAATAACTTTATTTTTTAAATTAAGTTTTTCAATGTCTCTCTCTAAATTTTGTCTTTCATCACCTTCCCCCAGTATAATTAATTTTAACTTTTTGTTTGATTTCGATAGACACATAAAGGCCTTTAACAATATATCAAAGCCCTTTTCTGGTATTAACCTTCCGGCCGAGACTATATATTCTCCACTAAGTAATTCTTTTGAAACATCTCCATTACATTGTTGTTCTACTACATTTAAGTCTATTGGATTAGGAATCACAAGCGTAATTTTAGACAACCATGGCAAGGCTGCTAAAAGTTGCTTTTTCATAAAATATGTTTGACATATCAAAAGGTCTACTTTGGAATAACCTAAAACATATATACTTTTGTATAACAAAAGTTTTATCCCATTAAACCTTTTAAAAACAGATGTAGATTCACGAGCAATAAATTTATCTGCTTTTAAAACTTTAATCTTTAATAATACACCAACCAAACCAGTTATTTTAACATGAGATGTCAAAATAAGATTATATTTTTTTCTTAATAAAACATAATACCTAATGCAGTATAATACTGAAAAAAAGAAATTATCTTTCTTAGAATATATTAACTTAATGTTTTTGTTAATCGCTATATCCTGCCAACCGCCTGTTTTTTTCTTAGACAAAAAACAAACATCTATTTCATGGCCTTTGTTTGCATAATACTTAACAAGCATTTTTAAATATTGTTCTGCCCCTCCTAAACTATCATTAGGTAGAATAGTTAAAATCTTCATAGTTAGAAATTAAATTCTTTATACCATTTTGCTAAAACATAGAGTTTCCAAATATTTCTACTATGATCATGTTTTCCGCTCATATGATTCGCAAATTGTTTTTTAAATTTTTTAATATCTAGATTTGGAACTTTATTAAAAAAATCATCTGTAAACTCTTTTTTTAAATCCACTTTCAACTCATTTCTTAACCAATTATGTAATGGTATAGAAAATCCGCTTTTGGGTTGATTAAAAACTTTTTCTGGTATATATTTAACTAACAAATCTCTTAATAGTCTTTTTCTAATTCCATTATTATATCTATATTTAACGGGTAATGTTCTGCAAAATTCTATAATTCTATAGTCTAAAAAAGGACTTCTCACTTCAACCGCATAAGCCATACTCGCTCTATCAACTTTTACATTACTATCGTTTTCTAACCATAATTTAATATTTAAGTCCGCTGCCTTTTGGAGATTTGTTTCTGAATTTATTTTAAACGAATTATAATGCTTATTTATCCATTTAGTGTTTGATGATAGTAATAAAGAATCAAATCCCTTAAAATAACCTATTATAAACCCCTCAACGCTTTTATATTTAACAACATTTTGTAAAGATTCTAAAGGTTTTTTCAATAATTTACTAATTAATTTAATTGGCAGGCGTTTTCTTACAGAATACGGTATCTTAAAAAAAACTTCCAACTTAGCAATCCAAGTATAAAAATTATATCCAAAAAAACTTTCATCACCTCCATCACCAGATAAAGCTACTGTTATATGTTTTTTAGTTAAAGAATTTAATAATAAAGTTGGCAACGCAGAACTATCTGCAAAAGGCTCATCATAAACCTCTATTAATTTGGGCATCAAATTTAAGGCATCTTTAGGCTTACAAATAGTCTCTGTATGTTTTGTATTTAAAATTTTTGAAAATGATTTTGCAATTTTGCTTTCATCATATTTTGGATCATCAAAACCTATTGAAAATGTATTTAGTTGCTCTTTACTTAATTTTGATGCAATACTGGTTACTAAAGCAGAATCTATCCCACCAGATAAAAAAGATCCAATGGGCACATCTGATCTTAATCTAATTTTTATTGCATCTTCTAATAATTCTTCTAATTTATCTTTAGTTTCACTATAAGTTAAACTAGTAATTTTAGATTGTTGCAAATCCCAATATTTATTAGTAATTAACCTGTTACTTTTTAAGTCTATTTTTAATAAACTACCTGGTGAAAGTTTATTAACATCATTCAATATTGAATTAGGACTAGGTACGTAGCCAAATTCTAAAAACAAAGAAACAGATTCCTCATTAATGGTTTTATTATCTGCTAATGGTCTTAACTGGCTGCAAATTTCAAATAAACCATCCTTAAAATAATAGTAAAATGGTTTTACTC